>Ga0105053_10002559_pt1 | contig 28158 bp, 27 predicted proteins | sample BON01_FD_78093 | JGI IMG/M metagenome (GOLD analysis project Ga0105053, IMG submission 78093) | Freshwater microbial communities from Lake Bonney liftoff mats and glacier meltwater in Antarctica - BON-01 | ecosystem: Environmental > Aquatic > Freshwater > Ice > Glacier meltwater | place: Lake...
CCGAGGGCCTTTGGAAACCCATCTATTTCAATGATAGGAGGTCCAGGGGCTCGGCCCCTGGCGGGGTGCGGGGCAGCGCCCCGTGCTTGCCTTGGAGCGGTCATTCATTTCGGCGGTTGGTATTAACTCAAAAAAGAGAATTTTGCTGGCAGAGAGGTCTCCGGTCACCACGGAGACTCTCATGAAGCCCTTTGCCCTCGCTGCCGCCCTGGCCCTTGCCGCATATGCCGCGCCGGCAGGCGCGGGGAACATCGTCACCAACGGCAGCTTCGAAATCGGCCGGGATGGCCTGATGGGCTGGTCGCTGACGGGCGGCCATGCCGGCTATCCCGTCGTCTCCATCCTCTACGGCGCCGCCGCGGCCTACCCGACCGGGGCCTTCGGCGAGGCGGTTGCGGCCAACAACATCTTCTCGAACACGCCGGATGCCGTCGGCCGCCGGGCTGCCTATTTCGTCGACGATTTCGCCCTGGGCCATTCCCTGTCCCAACAGGTCTATCTCGACCCCGGCCGCTACGAGATCGGCTTCGATGCCTACGCGCCGTCCAACGGCTATCGCAATCCGGGCGACGCCCAGTTCACTGCGATCGTGGCCGGCGTGCTGATGGCCAACTACCTGATTTCCAGCGGCCCGGCGACGACATGGCAGAATTTCTACGGCCATACCGAGATCACCACGGCCGGGCTGTACGATGTCAGCTTCACCTTCACCACCAAACAAGCGCCCTCGAAGGACGTGGTGATCGACCGTGTCTATATCGTCGGTTGCGACGATGGCAGTTGCGTGCGAACGCCCGAGCCCGCATCCGCGGCACTCCTGGGGGCGGCACTTGTTGCCATGGGCGTCCTCCACCGCCGCCGCCGCCGGCGCTGAACCTGGCGCTACGGCAGCAAAGCCAAAATGGCAGCGATGGCCGCGGCGGGCACCGCGTATGACTGGCCGCGCGCCGGCTGGCTGGCGACCTGCACGCCCACCGCCCGCCACCGCCCGTCGCCATCGCGCTGCAGCAGGGGAGCGCCGCTGGTGCCGAACGTGCCGGCGCAGTCATGCGCCAGCAACACCCGCCCGGTCCCGTCCCGCGCCCAGCCACTGACCCGGCAGGCCAGGTCGGCGGCGATCACCTCGGCCCGGTCGCGGTTGTAGCCGCCCAGTACCACCTGTGCCCCCGGCGCGGCCTCGCCCAGCACCAGCCATGGCGCCGACAGCCCGCGGGCGAGGGCCAGCACCGCGATATCGGCCCCATGGGCGCGTGGCGTCCGCCTCGGATCATAGCCCTCCGCCAGCCGATAGGTCGCAACCGTGGCATGGCCGGCATGTCGCCCGGCGTCGTAGCCGAGCAGCACGTGCACCGATTGCGGCGGGATGAAACGGCCAAGCCGCGCGCTGTACAGGCAATGCGCTGCCGTCGCCACGCGGTCCGGTGCCACCAGGAACCCCGTGCACCGCGCCATCCCCGGCGCCTGCACCCGCACCAGCGACGACCACGGCGGCGCCCGCGCATCAACGGTGATGCGAACCCCGCCGTGTTCGGCACCCGGAAGCTGCGCCAGCGCCGGCCCGCCCGCTGCCAGCAGCAGAAGCAGGCCGGTCTGGGCCGCCGCGCGACGGTTCAGACGCGCCGCACGCCCCAGAACACGTGGTTCAGCCCCGGCACGATGCCGGTCAGGTCCTTGCGATGGGCGGTCGGCTGCGACCACTGGCCAAGCGGGATGTAGGGCACACCGTCGATGGCGGCGAGCTGCATCTCGCGCGCGATCTTCTGCTGTTCCTCCAGCGTCGGCGCACGGAACCAGGCCTCGCGCAGCCGCTCAAGCTCGGGCAGATCGGGCCAGCCGAACCACGCTTTGGCGCCGCTGCCGCGCATGGCGATGTTGGTGGGCGTCGCGGCACCCAGCCCGGCCAGGCGGGTGTTGAACGCGTTCCATCCGCCCTCGGCGGCCGGCTTCTTGAGCGAACGCCGCGACAGCAGCGTGCCCCAGTCCACCGCCACCAGGTTGGAGTTCAGGCCGAGCTTCTTGAACAGCGAGTCGGTGACGGCGGCCATCGCATGCATCTGCGGCTGGTCCGACGGCGACATCAGCAGGATCGGCTCGCCCTTGTAGCCGCTCTCGGCCACCATCTTGCGCGCCTTGTCGAGGTCGCGGGCGCTGGTCAGCACTTCCATGCCGGCATCGTTGGCCAGCGGCGACCCCACGGTGAAGTAGCCCACCGGCAGCTTGCCGTAGCGCGCCTGCTCGCCGAGCACCGCCGCGATGTATTCCTTCTGGTCGATGGCGCCCAGCACCGCCTGGCGCAGCTTCTTGTTGTCGAAGGGCGGCTGCGTGTGGTTGAGGATGAGCGAGCCGATCAGCCCGAACGGATAGGCCTCGGCCAGCGTCACGTCCGGCGACCGCTCCAGGATCGGCAGCAGGTCGAACAGCGGCTGGTCCACCCAGTCCACCTCGCCCGATATCAACGCGTTGGCCGCGGTCCCAGCATCGGGCTGGATCGACCACTCCACCCGCTCGAAATGCACCTTCTTGCCGCCCGCGGTGTTGGACGGCGCCTCCTGGCGCGGATTGTAGCGGTCGTTGCGGGCATAGACGGCGCGCACGCCCGACACGTACTCGTCGGCCACGAAGCGGAACGGCCCGCTACCGACGAACTCGGTGATCGGCTTGTTCGCGGGCGTCAGCGCCATCCGCTCGGGCATCACGAAGCAGTTCTGCGCGCCCAGCGCGTACAGCATCTGCGGGAACGGCTCCTTGATGCGGATGCGGAACGTGGAATCGGTCGGCGCGTCCACCTCATGGGCCAGCGCCATGATCCGCTGGCCGAACACGTCGCGCTGGCCCCAGCGCTTGATCGAGGCCGCCACGTCGCGCCCCAGCACCTTCTCCCCGTCATGGAACAGCAGGCCGTCGCGCAACTTGAAGGTCCAGGTGAGCTGATCAGCCGAAACCTCGTGGCCCTCGCACATCTGCGGCTTGGGCGTCAGGCTCATATCGGCGCCATACGGCGTGTCCCACACCATCAGGGCATGGATCGCCACGACAATGGCCGTGGTCCACACCGGATCGGGCGAGGAGAACGCGGCGGCGGGGACGAACTTCAGCACCTTGTCGGAGCCGCGGGCGAGCGCGGGGCGAGCGAGTGCTCCGCTCAGTGCGGCGGCGGCGGGGGCTGCGAGAAAATGGCGGCGGGTAAGCATGCGGTTTGGCTCCTGCAATGCGCGGGGGAGAGGACCGTCTGATCTGGCGCCCGCTCTGCGGCGGGTGGAACGATGGTAGCGGCAACTTTGGCCGCCGCGCCAGGGCTAAGGTGGTGCCAGGACTAAGGTGGTGCCACGCCTCCCCCGTCGCGGGCGTGGAGGAGGCGGATGCGTCAGCCGTTGGGCTTCATCACCTGGCGCAGCACGCTGCCCTCGGCCAGCCGGTCGAAGCCGGCATTGATGTCAGCCAGCCCGATGATGCCGGAAATCAGCTTCTGCACCGGCAGTTTGCCCCGCTTGTACAGGGCGATATAGGCGGGAATGTCGCGCGCTGGCACGCAACTGCCCATGTAGCTGCCCTTGATCGTCCGCTCGTCGCTGACCATCGCGGCATGCGGATACGAGACCAGCCGCGAGCCGGACGGCAACCCGGCGCTGACCGTGGTGCCGCCGCGCGCGGTGATGGCATAGGCCAGTTCCATCGCCTCGCCCACTCCGGCCGTTTCCACCGCCCAATCCACGCCGCCATCGGTCGCGTCGCGAATGGCCGCCACCACATCGGCATTGCCGGCCAGGAACGTGTCGGTGGCGCCAAGCTCGGTGGCGAGCTTCAGCTTTTCCGGGTTGGTGTCCACCGCCACGATCCGCTCAGCCCCGGCCACCACCGCGCCCATCAGCGCGTTCATGCCCACGCCGCCCAGCCCCACCACGGCCATCACGCCCCCCGGCTGCACACCGGCCGTGTTGAGCACGGCGCCCACGCCGGTGAGCACCGCGCAGCCGAACAGCGAGGCGTGGTCCAGCGGCACGTCCTTGTCTATCCGTACCGCCGAGGACCGGGCGGCGACGATAAACTGGGCGAACAGGCTGAGTCCGCTGTAGTGGGCGATCGGCTCGCCGTTGAGCTTCAGGCGCCGACCCCCGGTGATCAGGCTGCCGTCGGCGCGCGCCCGGTTGTTCTCCGAGCACAGGTTCACCCGCCCGCGCGCGCAATAGCGGCACTCGCCGCAGGACGAGACGAAGGCGGTCACCACGTGGTCGCCCACCGCCAGCCCGGTCACCCCCGGCCCGAGCGCGCGCACGATCCCCGCCCCCTCATGGCCCGGAATGGTGGGCAGGCTGCGCGGCCGCAGGCCCTCGATGGTCGACAGGTCGGAATGGCACAGCCCGGCGCCGGCCACCTCGATCAGGATCTCGCCCGGCCCGGGCCCGTCGAGATCGACCTCCTCGATGGTCATCGGCCGGCTGTCGGCATAGGGGCGCGGGCGGCCCTGTTCCCACAGCACGGCGGCTTTCATCTTCATGGCTCAGACCTTCACAGATAGCGGTCGGCGGCGGTGACCAGGTTGCGGATGGGCTCGCCCAGCAGGGCGCGGCGACAGTTCTGGGCGGCCAGGCGCAGCGACTCCGGCCCGGACTGCGCCACCGAGGCGGAATTATGCGGCGAGCCGATCACATTGGGCAGGGTCATGAACGGATGGTCCATGGCAAAGCGGCCATGGCGCACCGGCTCGATCCACCAGGCATCGAGGCAGGCGGTGAAGGCGGGGTGCGCCCGCAAATGGGCGAACAGCGCCGCCTCGTCGATGATCTCGCCGCGCGCCAGGTTCACCAGGATGGCGTCCGGCTTCATCAGCGCGAGTTCGCGCGCCCCAATCATGCCCTCGGTGGCGCGGGTCAGCGGGGCGCTCACCACCAGGATGTCGCTGGCGGCCAGCAACGCATCAAGCTGCTCCGGTCGCCCGATCCATTCCACGATCTCATCGCTCCGCCCGCTGCGGTTGATGGCATGCACCCGCACACCCAGCGCCCGCAGCAGCCGCGCGGTGGCCTGGCCGATGCCGCCGAAGCCGAGGATGCCCGCCGTCATGCCCGCCAGCATGCGGTTGCGCGCCGATTGATTGAACTCGCCACGCACCAGGGCGGCATGCTCGGGCAGCAGCCGCTTGGCCGCGGCCAGCGCCATGGCCAGGGCGTGCTCGGCCATCGGGGCGGCATAGGCGCCGGCATTGCTGGCCACCGGCACGCCGGGCGGCAGGTCGCCGAGCGGCACGAAGTCGATGCCGGCGGTGACGAACTGCACCAGCCGCGCGCCCGCCAGCCGCCCCGCCTCGCCGGGCTGCAGGTCGCGCGCGGTGTTGCGGGTCAGCAGCACGGCGGCCGAATCCAGGGCCGCGGCACGCGCCGCGGCGTCCAGGCCCGCCAACACGACGACCGGCGCGGCATCGCCGATCTCCTGCGCGATCGTCGCCCGCCCGGCAGCGCCGGGCTCAAAGCCGAGGGCGAGTTGATGTCGTGCGGTGGTCGTCATGGCGGGAATCCCCCTGGTCACAATGGCATGCTAAGGTTCGCCCCGCATTGCGCCAATCCGGCGCGGGGAGGATGGCTGATGGACGATGCGTTCGGGTTTGTCTGGGTCCTGGTTCTGGTGGTCGTGGTGGTCACCGTGTTCGCTGGCACCAAGACAGTGCAGCAGGGGCAGATCTGGACGGTCGAGCGCTTCGGCGCCTTCACCCGCGAACTTCGCCCCGGGCTGAACTTCCTCGTCCCCTATATAGACCGTGTCGGCCACAAGCTGAACGTCCAGGAACAGGTGCTGGATATCCCCGAACAGAGCGTGATCACCCGCGACAACGCCACCGTGGCTGTCGACGGGGTGATCTACTACCGGGTGATGGAGGCGGCGAAGGCGGCCTACCAGGTAACCGACCTGCACCAGGCACTGTCCACCCTGGCGATGACCAACATCCGCGCGGTGATCGGCGAACTGGAGCTGGACTCGGCCCTGTCGTCGCGTGAGCGGATCAACACCCAGCTGCTGACCATCCTCGACGGCGCCACCGAGGCCTGGGGCGTCAAGGTCAGCCGTGTCGAAATCCGTCGCATCGAGCCGCCGGAAAACCTGATCCGCGCCATGAACATGCAGATGACCGCCGAGCGCCAGCGCCGCGCCACCGTGGCCCAGGCCGAAGGCGACCGGCAGGCCGCGGTAATGCGCGCCGAGGGCGAGAAGCAGAGCCTGATCCTGGCCGCCGAAGGCCGCCAGATGGCCGCCAACCGCGACGCCGAGGCGCGCGAGCGGTTGGCCCAGGCCGAGGCGGAAGCCACCCGCGTCGTGGCGGCGGCGGCGCGCGACGGCGGCGAGGCAGCCCTGCGCTACTTCATCGCCGACCGCTACGTCCAGGCCTTCAGCAAGGTGGTGGATTCGCCCGGCAGCCGTCTGGTGCTGGTGCCGATGGAGGCCACCGCCATCGCCGGCGGCATCACCCAGGCCATGGAACTGCTGCGCGCGCCGTCTCCCATCGGGACGCCGCCCATCGCGTCGCCATTCGCCGGCGGCTCGGTGCCGACCGTGCGGGGCTGAACCGTGGCAGGCGTGTCCATCGCGGTGATGTGGCTGGTCGCCGGCCTGGTGCTGATGCTGCTGGAGATGGTGACCCCGGGGGTGCTGCTGGTCTGGCTCGGCCTGGCAGCCCTGGGCACCGGGACGGTCCTGCAGTTCGTGGCGATGGACTTCGCCATGCAGGTGATGGTGTTCGCGGCCTTCGCGGCGGTGACCATCACCCTCGGCCTGCGCCTGCGCCGCACCCGCCCGGCGAGCCGCCTCAACACGGCGGAATCCGGCCTGGTGGGGCGCGCGGCGATCGCGCTGGAGTTCCACGGCCGCACCGGCCGCGTGCGGCTCGGCGACAGCGACTGGAGCGCCCGGCTGGCCCCCGGCGCCGAGCCGCCGGTGCCGCATGCCGAACTGCGCGTGGTGGCCGTGGACGGCACCATCCTGATCGTCGGGCCGGCCTGACCCCGGGGCGTGCCAGGTGACCAAAGCTTAAGGCGCCGCCCCTTGACCCCCGGGCGCGCAAAGGCCACGTCCAACGAATGAAGATCATCATCAACCGCGTCCTCGACAGCCGCCCCGGCGAAGAGGACCGCACCATCGACATGACGCCACAGGGCGAGTTCCGCACCCCGCCGCCGGCGCCGTGGTCGGCGCGCATCCTGCGCTACGCCATCATCGTCGCGGTGCTCGCCGCGGGGGTGGCGGTGGCGGCCTTGATGCTGTGGTTCGCGCTTATCCTGATCCCGGTGGCCCTCGGCGCGGCGCTGATCGCCTATGCCGCCTTCCGCTACCGGGTGTGGCAGGCCCGCAAGGCCCGATCGAGCGGCGGTGGGTCGAGCGGCGGCGGGTCGAGCGGCGGCGGCGACATCTACCGGCACTGATCCCGCAAGCCCTGTCCTGGCGGGAGCGCGCCTACTCTGCCGCCAAAGCAACATCCTGCCCTGACAGTTCAAACTCGGCTGCCAGCAGCGAATAGCTGCGCCGCCGGGCGGCGGGATCATGGGCGGTGGAAAGCACCACCACATCCTCCACCTGCAACGAAGTGGCCAGCGCGCGCAACTTGCCCGCGACCACATCGGGCGTGCCCCAGAAGCTCTCCGCGCGCAACCGCTCCAGCTTCAGCTTCTCCGCGTTGGAATACTCGTACGCCGCCGCCTCCTCGGGCGAGGGCAGGGGGGCGAACACCCCCCGGTCGCGCCAGATGCGGGCGAGCGCACGGCTGCTGAACAGGCGCTCGGCCTCCTCCTGCGTTTCGGCCGTTATGGCCCACACGCACACGCCGCCCAGCGGTTCGGGGTGGCGCGCGCTCGGCCGATAGCCGGTGCGGTACATCTCCAGCGCCTGCGCCGCGCCGTGCCCGTCGCTGATGAAGTAGGCGAAGCAGTGCGGCAGGCCGAAATGCGCGGCCACCTGCGCGCCATAGGTCGAACTGCCAAGAATCCACGTCTCCGGCACCGTCGGCCCCTGCGGCTGCGCCGTGATGCTGCGGAACGGGTGGCGCTCCACCAGGGGCTCGCCGGCGATCCACGCCAGCAGGTCGCGCACATCCGCCGGAAAATTGTCGGCGGCCTGGCCGGCGTTGGGGTTCAGCGCATGCGCCGTCATCCCGTCCGACCCCGGCGCCCGCCCCAGCCCCAGGTCGATGCGCCCGGGCGCGATCGCCTCCAGCACGCGGAACTGCTCGGCCACCTTCAGCGCCGAATAATGCGGCAGCATCACCCCGGCACTGCCCACGCGGATGCGCGAGGTGGTCGCCGCGATGGCGCTGATCAGGATCTCCGGCGCCGACCCGGCGATCGAGGCGGAGTTGTGGTGCTCGGCCACCCAGTAGCGATGGTATCCCAGCGCCTCGCAATGCTTCGCCAGCGCCAGGCTCTCGCGGATGGAGGCGTCGGGCGAACGGCCGGTCACCACCGTGGACTGGTCGAGCACGGAAAGGCGCATGAATTGTATCCTCGTCAGAAGCTCACCGTACCGAATGTTGCACGCAGCACGGCATAGGCAAGCCCGCCGACGACAAAACCCACCAGCGTGCCGTTGATCCGTACATATTGCAGGTCCGGCCCGATGCGCAGCTCCAGCTTCTCGGTAATGGTCCGGCTGTCCCAGCCGCCCACCACATCTGCCACGAAATCGGCGATCTGCAACTGCCCGGAGGGGATCAGCCCGCCCATGATGCCCTGCACCGTGGCCTGCAGCCGGTCATGCGCGCCGGGGTCGGTGGCGAGCAGCGTGCCGAGATTGCCCAGCGCCTCCTCCAGAAAGGCAACCGTGCGCCCGGTCGGCTTGCCGGCATCGGCCTCGAAGGCGAGGCGCATGCGCGACCACACGTCCCAGAACCAGGCGCGCACCGAATCGTGCGCCACCACGCGGCGCACGGCGGCGCCGATCTCGGCGGCGCGGGCCGGGTCCTCCTCGATGCGGGCAATCTCGCGGCGTACCCATTCGTCGAACGCGGCGCGCAGGTCGGAATTGTCGGACTCCACCTTCTCCAACTCGGCGTTGATCACCCCCAGCACCCGGCTGGCCACCGTGGCGCCGAGCGCCCAGCCCACCAGCCGGCCGCCCTGTTCGCGCACCCGCTCCTGGATCGCCTCGCGTAGCGTCTCCTCGCGGGAGACCAGCAGCACCTTCACCTGGGTGAGGACGTAGCCGAACACCTCCTGGTGGCGCCCGCCCTCCACCAGTTGGCGCAGGGCGCGGCCGATCACCCGCCCGGCCTCGGGGCCGCCGAGCATGCGCGGCAGGATGCGGGTGATCACCTTGCGAGCACGCCCGTCCTCCACCGTGCCGAGCAGCCTGGGCAGCATGGCCGCCAGCGCCTGGGCGGCCGGGCGCGCAGTGGCCGGGTCGGCCAGCGTGCGTGCGATGACGCCGGCGAGGTCCAGCTTGGCGATGGTGCGCGCCACTTCGGCCTCGGTGAACACGTGATTGGCCACAAACCGGCCCAGCGCGCGGCCGAGCCGGGCCTTCTGGGCTGGGATGATCGCGGTATGCGGAATCGGCAAGCCCAGCGGGTGGCGGAACAGCGCGGTCACCGCGAACCAGTCGGCAATACCGCCGACGAAACCGGCCTTGGCGGAGGCCTGCAGCACCTCGGTGGCGATGCCCGGCGGCATCCAGTATGTGCCGACCGTCAGCCCCGCCATGCCGGCCACCAGCGCCGTGGCCACCGCCTTGTGGCGGCGCAGCGAGATGCGCGCGGCGACATCGGGGTCGAGGGGCGGGGGGCGCGGGAGAGGCGTCATGCGCATGGAAGCTACCACGCCGAACGGGTTTGCCGGCAAGGGCGGTGCGGTGTAACAGTATAACAATGCACTGGATGTTCCGCGACCCCATGGACCTGACCGCCGGCCTCGCCTCGCGCCTGCGCGCGGCGGGCGTGGTGTTGGTGCTGATCTGGGCGACGGTATGGTGGGCATGGTGACGCCACCCCCGATCACGATCGAGGACCTGGAGTGCCGTTTCGGGCGCCGCCGCGCGGTGGCCGGGCTGAGCGGCACCTTCGCCCCCGGCAGCCTCACCGCCATCGTCGGCCCCAATGGCGGCGGCAAGACCACCCTGTTGCGCGCCCTGGCCGGGCTGCATCCGCTGCATGGCGGGCGCATCGACCGTGGCGGCCTGGCGGCACGGCAGATCGCCCTGCTGCCGCAGGCCAGCGCGCTCGACCGTTCCTTCCCGGTCACCTGCGGCGAAGTAGTCGCACTCGGCGCCTGGGGCGCGATGGGTGCCTGGGGCGCCGCCCCCGCGGGCCTGGACGGACAGGTGGAGGCGGCCCTGGGCGAAGTCGGGCTGCACGGCTTCGCCGCCCGCCAGGTCGGCGCCCTGTCGGCCGGCCAGTTCCAGCGCGTGATGTTCGCCCGGCTTATCCTCCAGGACGCCCCGGTGCTGCTGCTGGACGAGCCGACGTCTGCGGTCGACGCGCGCACCGAGGCCGACCTGATGGCGCTGATCCGCGCCTGGCACGCCGAGGGCCGCACCATCGTGGCCGTGCTGCACGACCTGGAACTGGTGCGCGCCACCTTCCCGCAGACCCTGCTGCTGGCCGGCGAACCCGTCGCCTGGGGCCCCACGGCCAACGTGCTGGCGCCGGAGAACCGGCTGCGCGCGCGCCTGCTGGCCGAGGCGCAGGACACCCCCCGGCGCCGCGCCGCTTGATCCACGAACTTCTGTTCACGCCGTTCGACGCGGCCTTCATGCGCCGTGCTTTGGCGGGCTGCGTGGCCCTGTCGCTCGCCGCCCCGCCGCTGGGCGTGCTGCTGGTGCTGCGGCGCATGAGCCTGACCAGCGAGGTGCTGCAGCACGGCATCCTGCCGGGCGTGGCCATCGGCGCGGTGCTTGGGGGGCTGTCGCTGTGGGCGATGGGGCTGGGCGGCTTCATCGCCGGGCTTGCGGTGGTGCTGCTGGCCGGCGTGCTGGCGCGGGCAACCGGCGGGCGCGAGGACAGCCAGCTTGCCGGGCTGTACCTGCTGGCGCTGGCGCTCGGCGTGGCGATCATCTCGACCACGCGCGGCGTCGACCTCGGCCATCTGCTGTTCGGCAGCGTGTTGGCGGTGGATGGCGCGGCGCTGCTGCTGATGGCGGGTGCCGCCAGCATCGCCGTGCTCGGGCTCGCGGTGATCTGGCGGCCGCTGGTGGTGGAAAGCTTCGACCCCGACTTCCTGCGCGCCATGGGCGGCCTCGGCGCGGCCTGGCACCTGGCGTTCATGGCGCTGGTGGTGTTGTGCGTGGTCGCCGGATTCGCAGCCCTCGGCACCCTGATGTCGATCGGCCTGATGATGCTGCCCGCCGTCGCCGCCCGTCACTGGTCAGACCGGCTGGGCGGGCAGATGCGCGCCGCGATCGTCATGGCGTTGCTGGCCAGCTACGGCGGCCTGTTGCTGTCGTTCCACGCCGACGTGCCGGGTGGCCCGGCGATCGTGCTGATGGCCGGCGTCCAGTGGCTGGCCGGGCTTCTCGCCGGCCCCCACGCCAGCCTGCGCGCGCGCTGGTCGGCCAGCCGGGCAGACGGAGCCGACGGAGCCGACGGCGCCGGCGCGTGACACGCAGCGCGTGACACGCAGCGCGTGACACGTAGCGCGTGACAGGTGGGGGGCGGGGCGGCACTCTGCGGCCCTGAACCTGCCAGGAGCATCCCCACCATGACCATCCGCCGCCTGATGCCCGAGGCCCGGCTCTCCGGCGCCACCGTGCACGGCAATACCGTCTACCTCGCCGGCCAGGTCGCCGACGACACCAGCCTGGATGGCGAAGGCCAGATGGCCGACATCCTGCGCCAGATCGACGCGCTGCTGGCCGAGGCCGGGACCGACAAGCGGCATCTGCTGATGGTGCAGATCTTCATCCAGGACTTCGCCGATTTCGCCGGCATGAACCGCGCCTGGGACGCCTGGGTGGACCGCGCCCACCTGCCCGCGCGGGCCACGGTGCGCGCGGAACTGGCAGACCCCTCCTGGCGGATCGAGGTGACAGGGGTCGCCGCGCTGCCGTGACCGCCCGGCGCGCTATCATTCCGGCCAAGTTCCGCCACGATGCCGGTGCAATATGACCGCGTTGCAGGAGAGTGTGATGGATTTCAGCGGACGCAGGGTGCTGGTGACCGGCGGGGCAGGGTTCCTGGGGGCCAATCTTTGCCATGCCCTGGCCGCGCGCGGCGCGAAGGTGACGGCGCTGGACGGCTTCCTGTTCGGCGGCGGCGCCAACCCCGCCAACCTCGAAGGTGCCGCGGTCGACCTCGTCCGCGCCGACATCCGCGAGGTGGATCTGCGGCCACTGTGCGAAGGGGTGGACGTCATCTTCAACCTCGCCGCCCAGACCAGCCACATGGGCGGCCAGCGCGACCCGCTCGCCGACATCGCGGTCAACGCCGTCGCCCAGGTCCGCCTCATCCAGGCCGCCCGCGAGGCCGCCCCCGATGCCGTCGTGGTCCATGCCTCCACCCGCCAGTTCTACGGCAAGCCCGCCTACCTGCCAGTGGACGAACGCCACCCAGTCAACCCGCCGGACGCCAACGGCGTCTCGAAATTCGCCGGCGAGCAGTACTGGATGATCGAGCACCGCACCGCCGGCCGCCCCGTCGTCTCGCTCCGCCTCACCAACTGCTACGGTCCCCGCCTGCGCATCCGCGACGCGCGCCAGACCTTCCTCGGCATCTGGATCCGCTGCGTCTTGGAATCCCGCCCGTTCGAAGTCTGGGGCGGCGACCAACTCCGCGACATGACCTATGTCGACGACGTAACCGACGCCTTCATCCGCGCCGCCGCCACCCCCGCCTGCCACGGCCACGTCTACAATATTGGCGGCCCGCCCCCCGCTTCCCTGCTCGAAATCGCCGAAATCATGCGCCGTGTCGCAGGCCCGCAGGTGCAGTTCGCCACCCGCGAGTTCCCCGCCGACCGCAAAACCATCGACATCGGCAGCTACCACGCCGACGACCGCGTCTTCCGCGCCGCCACCGGCTGGGCGCCCGACGTGTCGCTGGAAGAAGGCATCCGCCGGTCGCTCGAATGGTATCGCCCGCGCCTGGAAGCGTATCTATAAGAATGTTCTTTTTTGAAAAAAAGAACCAAAAAACTTTCACCCATTTTGCACAGGAGATAATCCTGTCAAGCAAAGCGCAAATGGGTAAAAGTCTTTTTGCTTCTTTTTCTCCAGAAAAAGAAGGCCTTTCTCTTTCAATTCCGCCGCCGAGGTTGCCATGAACGCTCCCGCCACCGTCCCCCAGGCCAATCCCGGCGCCGGCTACCGCGCCCAGCAGGCCGATATCGACGCTGCCGTCGCCCGCGCGCTGGCCTCCGGCTGGTACATCCTCGGCGCCGAGGGCCGCGCTTTCGAGTCCGAGTATGCCGCTTGGCTCGGAACGGCGAAGGCCGTCGGCTGTGCCAACGGCACCGACGCCCTGGCGCTTGCCTTGCGCGGCCTCGGCATCGGCCCCGGCTGCGCGGTCGCCACCGTCTCGCACACCGCGGTGGCCACTGTGGCGGCTGTCGAGATGGTCGGCGCCACCCCCGTACTCATCGACATCGACCCGCTGCACTACACCATGGACCCCGCCGAACTCGCCGCGGTGCTCGCCCATCCGCCCGCCGGCCTGCCGCCGATCCACGCGGTAATCCCGGTGCACCTCTACGGCCAGGCCGCCGACCTGCACCCCATCATGGCCGCGGCGGCGCAGCATGGCGCCGCGGTGGTCGAGGATTGCAGCCAGGCCCACGGCGCCACCCTGGACGGCCGCAAGCTTGGCACCTTCACCGCGGTCTCCACCTTCAGCCTCTACCCCACCAAGAATCTCGGCGCACTGGGCGACGGCGGCGTGCTGGCGACGAACGACGAGGCGCTGGCCACCCGAATCGCCGCCCTGCGCCAGTATGGCTGGCACACCCACTACATCTCCGACGAATGCGGCGTGAACTCGCGCCTCGACGAGGTTCAGGCCGCCATCCTGCGTGTCAAGCTGGCGAAGCTCGACGCCAACAACGCCCGCCGTGCCGCCATCGCCGCTGCCTATGACGAAGCCCTGCCGTCGGGCCTCGGCGCTCCCGCCCGCCGCCCCGGCACTACGCATGTCTTCCACCAATACGTCCTGCGCACCCCCGATCGCGCCGCCCTCCAGGCCCGCCTGCGCGAAGCTCAAATCGCCACCGGCATCCACTACCCCGTCCCAGTCCATCGCCAGCCCGCCTACCAGGACCGCATCGCGATGGGCCCGGCCGCCTGCCGCGCCAGCGAACAGGCCTCCGCCGAGGTGTTCAGCCTACCGATGTTCCCCGAACTGACCGACGACCAGGTGGCCCAGGTCTGCGCGGCGCTGCGGGGGCTATAGGCCGCGCGCCCCGTCGCTTCCCCGCTCCCGCCCGCTGTGGCAAGCTTCCCCCGTTCAGGGGAGGCGCGTCCATGGCCCGCATCGTCACCGTCGGCATCGCCCAGATGGGCCCTATCCCGCGCAGCCAGTCACGGCCCGAGGTCGTGCTCCGCCTGCTCGCGATGATGGAAGACGCCGCCCGCATGGGCTGCGACCTGATCGTCTACCCCGAGGCGGCGCTCACCGCGTTCTTTCCGCACTGGCTGGTGGAAGGCGACCAGGAACTCGACAGCTACTTCGAGAGCGCCATGCCCAACCCCGCCGTCCAACCGCTGTTCGACGCGGCACGCCGCCTGCGCGTCGGTTTCCACCTCGGCTATTGCGAACTGGACTTCTCCGAGGGCCGCAAGCACCGCTTCAACACCTCCATCCTCGTCGGCAAGGACGGCGAGATCATCGGCAAATACCGCAAGATCCACCTCCCCGGCGGCCACGACCACATCCCCGGCAATCCCTTCCAGAACCTGGAAAAGCGCTATTTCGAGGTCGGCAACCTCGGCTGGCCGGTCTGGGAAGCCTTCGGCGGCCGCATCGGCATGATGATCTGCAACGACCGCCGCTGGCCCGAGGCCTACCGCGTCATGGGCCTGCAAGGCGTCGAACTCATCGTCCTCGGCTACAACACCCCGGTCCACAACCCGGCCATGCCGCAAACCGACGACCTCGGCAACTTCCACAACGAACTCGTCATGTCCGCCGGCGCCTACCAGAACGGCACCTTCGTCGCCGGCGTGGCCAAGGCGGGCGTGGAGGAGGGCGTCGACCAGATCGGCCAGTCCTGCATCTTCGCCCCCTCCGGCGAACTCCTCACCCGCTGCGTCAGCCTGGACGATGAACTCCAGGTCGCCCGCTGCGACCTCGACCAATGCACCAGCTACAAGCAGTCGATCTTCAACTTCGCCAAGCACCGCCGCCCCGAGCATTACGGCCTGATCGTCGAACGCACCGGCGCGGGCGACATACTGGGCCGTTAGGAAGGAAGCAGTTCTTTTTTTGAAAAAAGAACCAAAAAACCTTCTATCCATTCGATCCGAGACTCACCCGCTGTAACGGCGCAAATAAATAGAAGTCTTTTTGCTTCTTTTTCTTCAGAAAAAGAAGACCTTCCTTCCCTTCCCCTCGCCAAACCTAAAAGGGAACGCCAATGACCGCCTTCCGCCAGGCCGTGCTCGCCGCCCTCCCTGACGATCACTCTGCCGCAACGCTCGCCGGCCGCGTCTGGCGCCCCGATGCCGGCGGCCCCAGCGTCGTCGCCATCCGCGACGGCGCCGCCTTCGACATCACCGCCGCTTTCGCCACCATGCGCGACCTGTGCGAACAGCCCGACCCTGCCGCCGCCCTAAGCGCCGCAACCGGCGAGAATCTCGGCCCCATCAGCGACATCCTCGCCAACACCCCGCCCGACGGACGCAACCCGGCAAAGCCCTGGCTGCTCGCGCCGATCGACCTGCAGGCGGTGAAGGCCGCCGGCGTCACCTTCCCCATTTCCATGCTCGAACGCGTCATCGAGGAACGCGCCCGCGGTGACCTCGCCGCCGCCGCCGGCCTGCGCGCCGAGGTCACCGCCCTCATCGGCGACGACCTCGCAAGCCTCAAGCCCGGTTCGCCCGAAGCCGCGAAGCTCAAGGACATGCTGATCGCCCGCGGCGCCTGGAGCCAGTACCTCGAAGTCGGCATCGGCCCGGATGCCGAGATCTTCACCAAGGCCCAGCCCATGGCCGCCATCGGCACCGGCATGGATGCCGGCGTGAACCCCGTCTCTACCTGGAACAACCCCGAACCCGAAGTCGTCCTCGTCGTCTCCAGCGCCGGGCGCATCGTCGGCGCCACCCTCGGCAACGACGTCAACCTGCGCGACGTCGAGGGCCGCTCCGCCCTCCTGCTGTCCAAGGCCAAGGACAACAACGCCTCCGCCGCCATCGGCCCCTTCATCCGCTTCCTCGACCAGGGCTTCTCCCTGGACGACCTGCGCACCACCACCGTCGCCCTCACCGTCGCCGGCACCGACAATTTCCGCCTCGAAGGCGCCTCGTCGATGACCCAGATCGCCCGCGACATCACCGACCTCGCCGGCCAAATGGTCAACGCCCACCACCGATACCCCGACGGCGCGGTCCTGTTCTGCGGCACCATGTTCGCCCCCATCGACGACCGCGACGCCCCAGGCAAAGGCTTCACCCACAAAACCGGCGACATCGTCACCATCGCCACGCCCAAACTCGGCCGCCTCGTCAACCGCATAAAGCCAACCAACGAGTGCGCCCCATGGGATTTCGGCCCCGGTGCGCTGATGCGCAACCTAGCGAAACGCGGAATGCTTTAGCAGGAAACATGTTCTTTTTTGAAAAAAAGAACCAAAAACTTTCGCACATTAAAGAACGGTGCAAGTGGTCAAAAGTCTTTTTGCTTCTTTTTCTTCAGAAAAAGAAGACTCTTCCTTTCTCCAGCACCCAACCGCCGCGCCCATCGCTCCCCACCTTGTCCCTCCCGGAAGCCTGTCACAAACTGGCGTGCAAACGAAGGGGACGCCCATGGCGCGCAGCAACGTCGATCACGAGTTCCAGAACCTCCACGAGTTCATCAAGGCGGCCCACCTGAAGCTCAACCGGTTCATCTGGGACTACCTGATCGGCGGTGCCGAGACCGAGACGACGGTGAAGCGCAACCGCCTCGCCCTGGACAGCATCGCCTTCCGCCCGCGCGCCCTGGTCGACGTGTCGGAGATCGACACCAGCCACAGCTTCTTCGGCCGCGACATCCGCCTGCCGGTCGCCCTCGCCCCGGTCGGCTCGCTCGAATCCTTCGAGCCCGGCGGCGGCGCCTCCGCGGCCAAGGGGGCCGGCGAATACGGCGTGCCGCTGTTCGTCAGCTCCGTCACCCAGCCCGGCCTGGAAACCATCGCCGCCGCCGGCAGCGGCCCCAAGGTCTTCCAGCTCTACGTCCGCGGCGATGACGACTGGATCGGCGACCACGCCAAACGCGCCATCGATGCCGGCTACGACGCCTTCTGCCTCACCGTCGACACCGCCATGCTGAGCCGGCGCGAGCGCGACATCGCCAAGCGTTTCCGCAAGCCGTGGCAGTCGCGCAACGCCGGCATGAACTACCAGGCCGGCCTCAACTGGAACAACGTCGAGGCCTTCAAGGCGCGCCACAAGATCCCGCTGATCATCAAGGGCCTCGCCACCCACGAGGACGCCGACCGCGCCGCCGCGATGGGCGTCGATGCCGTCTACGTCTCCAACCACGGCGGCCGCCAACTCGACCACGGCCGCGGCGCGCTGGATGTGCTGCCCGAAGTGGTGCAAGCGGTGGCCGGCCGCTGCAAGGTCTTCGTCGACGGCGGCTTCAGCCGCGGCACCGACATCGTCAAGGGCATCGCCCTCGGCGCCGATCTCGTCGTCGTCGGCCGTCTCTACCTCTACGGCCTGGCCGCCGACGGCGCCCCCGGCATCGTGCGCCTGCTGGAACTGCTGGAAGACGAAGTCACAGCCTGCCTCGGCTTGTGCGGCGCCCCCAGCTTCCGCCACATCGACCGCAGCTTCGTGCATCCCGCCCCCTCGGTCACCGACCCGCACGTGCACAGCGCCTTCCCTCTGCTGCGGTTGGGCGAGGGCTACTAGGCTTTCTTCCCGCGGCAAGGCTCGCCGGAAGAAGGCCGGAGAAGTAGAATCTTCTTTTTCTGAAGAAAAAGAAGCAAAAAGACTTTCATCCGTTTAGGGTCAAGTGCCACAATCGGGCATCTGGCTAAAGGATAAAAATTTTTTGGTTCTTTTTTATAAAAAAGAACATTCCTGCTTCCGTTGCCCACCGCCGGATCACGCTTCGCGGCGCTACGCCACTTCAGGCAACCCACGCGCACCATCAAGCGTTGCACCGCCAGACGGAATTGCGGGGGCGGACAATGATGGACGGCGATGCATTGCACACGCTGCGCGGCGGCGTGGCCGCACCGGCTGGCGGCGAACAGGCGCCAACCCTGATGCGCGCGGCCGTCATCACCGGCCCCGGCCAGGTCACGGTGCGCCACGTCCCCCGGCCCAGCCCCGGCCCCGGCCAGGTGCTGGTCCGTCTGGAAGGCTGCGGCGTCTGCGCCTCCAATCTCGGGCCATGGGCCGGGCCCGACTGGATGCGCTTCCCCACCCCGCCCGGCGGGCTGGGCCATGAGGGCTGGGGCACCGTCGCGGCACTCGGCGAGGGCGTCCGCGGCGTCGTCCTGGGCGAGCGGGTGGCCGCCCTGTCGTTCCGCGGCTACGCCGAATACGACGTGGCCGACGCGGGTGCCGTGGTGCCCCTGCCGGACAGCCTGGCCGGCCAGCCCTTTCCCGGCGAGCCGCTGGGCTGCGCCATGAACATCCTGCGGCGCTGCGACATCCAGCCCAACCAGACCGTGGCGATCATCGGCGCCGGCTTCCTCGGCGCCCTGCTCACCCGCCTGGCGGCCGGCGCCGGGGCCCGCGTGATCGCCATCTCCCGCCGCCCCTTCGCGCGCGCGGTGGCGCGGCGGATGGGTGCGGCCGAAACGCTGGCCATGGACGACCACCAGCGGACCATCCAGGCCGTCTGCGGCCTCACCGACGGCCGGCTGTGCGAACGGGTGATCGAGGCGGTAGGCCTGCAGCGCCCGCTCGATCTCGCCGGCGAGTTGGTGGCCGAGCGCGGCCGTCTGGTCATCGCCGGCTACCACCAGGACGGACCGCGCCAGGTGAACATGCAGCAGTGGAACTGGCGCGGCATCGACGTGATCAACGCCCACGAGCGCGACCCCGCCGTGTATGCCGACGGCGTGCGCGCGGCGATCGCGGCAGTGGCGGCCGGCCGGCTCGACCCGGCGCCGCTCTACACCCACACCTACCCGCTGGAACGGCTGGACGAGGCGCTCGATGCCACGCGCGACCGGCCCGACGGCTTCCTCAAGGCCCTGGTGATGATGTGAGCGCCCCGGCGACGCCGCGGAAGCAGCGCAAGCGGGTCGGCTTCCTCGGCGTCGGCTGGATCGGCCGGCACCGGCTGGCGGCGATCGCGGAAACCGGCGCCGTGGAGATCGCCGCCATCGCCGACCCCTCGCCCGAGATGCTGACCGAGGCCGCGAGCCTGGCGCCCCATGCCGCCCAGGCGACAGGGCTGGAGCCGCTGCTGGCCGAGCGGCTCGACGGCCTGGTGAATCGCCACCCCCAGCGCCCTGCACGCCAGCCAGGCTATCCGCGCGCTCGAAGCGGGCCTCGCGGTGTTCTGCCAGAAGCCGCTCGGCCGCACCCACGCCGAAGCCCAGGCGGTGGTGAACGCCGCCCGCGCGGCCGACCTGCTGCTGGCGGTCGACCTCTCCTACCGTTTCACCGCTGCCATGCAACGCATCCGCCAACAGGTCCAGTCCGGCACGCTGGGCCGGGTCTTCGCCGCCGACCTCGTGTTCCACAACGCCTACGGCCCGGACAAGCCATGGTTCCACGACCCCGCCCAGTCCGGCGGCGGCTGCGTCATGGACCTCGGCGTGCACCTCGTCGACCTCGCGCTGTGGACACTCGATTCCCCCCCCGGTCGCCCATGTCTCCAGCCATCTGCTCGCCAACGGCGAACCGCTGGGCGCGCCGGCTTGCCGCGGGTGCCCGCTTCGACCCCGCTTCCCAGCGCCTGGCCGATGTGGCGGCAGTGCTCGACCGCATCTATGGTCGCTGAACGGGGGCCGCCGAACCGCTGTCGCCACCCGTGCGGGAGACCTGCCGTTGAACCACGCCAAATGGACCGTCCGCCGCTCCTCCCACGTGTGCCGCGACCGCTGGATCACCCTGCGCGAAGACGAATGCGTCACGCCGGAGGGCGTCGTCGTCGCCCCCTACTACGTCGTCGAATATCCCGACTGGGTGCACGTCGTGGCTCTGGACGACCACGACCGGCTGTTGCTGGTGCGCCAGTACCGCCACGGCACCGCCGAGTTCACCCTGGAACTCCCGGCCGGCCGCATCGACCGGGCCGATGCCGACGCACTCGCCGCCGGCGCTGTCCGGCGAGATGCAGACGCTGTTCCAGGTCGGCTCGCTGCTGCTGGCGCTCGCCGCCACCGGCCGGACGGCGATGGTCAACCCGCCGCGCTGAACCGCGCCACGGGTAGGGCGGCGGCATAGCGGCGGATCATCGACCCGCAGAACGCCGCGAACTCCTCGGCCACCTGCGGCGGGCTCGTGTGGTGGGCGGCGATACCGCGATGCTCCGGCGTGAAGCAGAAGATCACGGTCACCTCGAAATCCGCCAGCGCGGCCATCTGCCGGTCGAACCAGTCCAGCGCGCCCTCGCGGTAGCTGTCCGCCCACGACAGCCCGGTGCGCACATGGCGCACCCCCAGCCGCTTCATCCAGGCCACCGCCTCGTCAAGCCGATGATCGCGAAAATGAAACCATTGGCACAACCCCATCTCGGCGGCGTAACGGGCTTACACCTCCAGCCCCGGCTTCGCCAAGCCGTCCTCGCGCAGCAGGCCCATGTGGAAATGCCGATAGTACGACGAGCCTTCCGCCTCGCGGTGCCGCGTGGTGGCCTCCCAACTGCGCGGCAGGTCGTACAGGAAGTGGTTCAGCGCGGTCCGCACGCCGTTGAGGTCCAGGTTGTGGAACCACTCGCCCAGCGAGCGCAGCCGCTCGCGGATCTGCTCGGCGGTCAGTGGCGTCATGTCATGGCCTCGTTGAGACTGTGCAGCTTGCTGCCCCAACCGCCACCATCGTACCGTCTTCGTGGCAAGCGCCCACGGCCGCGAGCCACGCGGCCATGCGGTGCTGCGTCTCCTGCACCGGCTCCCCACCAGGCGGACGATGGGCATCCCGCGCATTGTTCCAGCCCTGCCAACTTGGATCATCCGCCAGGTCGTCGAAGCGCGCGTCGGTCCATGCGCCGAAGTCGATCTCGTCCAGCGCCGGATCCACCAAAGCCTCCAGGCCGCTGGCCGCGGCAATCGGGGCAGCGGTCTGGCGCGCCCGCTCGGCCGGACTGGAATAGATCGCGGACGCGCCCCGCAACCGCCGGCCCAGCCGATCATGCACGGCGTGGCGCACCAGCAGCACCGTGGCGGTCACGACGGCGCTTGGCGCGTCGCCGGCGGGCTCCCGGCAATGAAGCGCAGCGTCCACTCGCGCGCCTCGTGGTCGGTGTACTGCTCGGGCGGCCATTTCATGAAATCGCTGGACTTCCACACCCCCTATGGCTGCTCCAAAGGCGCCGCCGACCAGTAAGTACTGGACTACGCCCGCAGCTACGGCCTGCCCACCTGCGTGCTGCGCATGAGCTGCATCTACGGCCAGCGCCAGCTCGGCACCGAGGACCAGGGCTGGGTGGCGCATTTCCTGATCCGCGCGCTGCAGGGCGAGGTGATCAGCATCTTCGGCGACGGCTGCCAGGTGCGCGACATCCTGGAGGTGGGCGACGCCGTCGGCGCCTATGTCGCGGCCTGGCAACGCATCGGCACCGTTGCCGGGCGGGCGTTCAACCTGGGCGGCGGCCCTGGCAACGCGGTGAGCCTGGTGCAGTTCGTTCGCGCGATCGAGGCGCTGACCGGGCGCACCATCACATTGCGCTTCGGCGACTGGCGCGCCGGCGACCAGCGCTACTACGTCTCCGACACCACTGCGGTCCGCCAGTCCCTGGCGCTGTCGCCGCCGCGGGACTGGCGCAGCGGCATCGCCGAACTCGCCACCTGGCTGAAGGCGGAAACCGGTGCCCGGCCGGCGCCGCAGCCCCGCGCGGCAGTGGCGCTGTGAGGCGGCTGGCCAAGCCGGACGGCATGCAGGCCCGCATCCTGATGACGGCGGATACCGTCGGCGGGGTCTGGACCTACGCGCTGGACCTGGCCGCCGGCCTGGCCCAGCAGGGCGTTGGCGTCACCCTGGCGGTGCTGGGCCCCGCGCCCTCACCCGCGCAGCACGAAGCGGCCGTGGCGATCCCGGGCCTGCATCTCGTGCGCACCGGCCTGAAACTCGACTGGACGGCCTGCGACCCGTCCGAAATCCACGCCGCCGGCAGCGTGGTCGGCGCGCTCGCCCTGGCCAGCCGCGCGGCGCTCGTGCACCTGAACAGCCCGTCCCTCGCCCCGGAGGGCGAGTTGGGCGTGCCGGTGGTGGGCTTCTGCCATTCCTGTCTCGCCACCTGGTGGCAGGCGGCGGGGCAGGGCGCGATGCCGGTCGATTTCCGCTGGCGCACCGCCACCCTGGCCGCCGGGCTGGCCCGCTGCTCCGCCCTGCTCGCCCCCTCGGCCGCCTTCGCCGCGGCCACGGCGCATGCCCACGGCGTGCGGCCAATGGTCGTGCACAATGGCCGCACCCCGCCCCTCGCGCGCCAGCAGCCCCACCGGGCGCGGTTCGTCTTCACCGCCGGCCGGCTGTGGGATCGCGGCAAGAACGTCGCCGCACTCGACCAGGCGGCGGCCCTGCTGAAGGCCCCGGTCGCCGCCGCCGGCCCGCGCACCGGCCCCAATGGCGAGGCGGTGGAATTCGCCCATCTCCGTGCCCTCGGCACGCTGACGCACGACCCCATGGCCGGCTGGCTGTCGCACCGCCCCGTCTTTGCTTCAACGGCCCTCTACGAGCCGTTCGGCCTTTCGGTGCTGGAGGCGGCGCAGATGGCCTGCCCCCTCGTGCTGTCGGACATCCCGACCTTCCGCGAACTCTGGGGCGGCGCGGCACTCTTCGTCGATCCGCGCGACCCGCCGGCCCTCGCCGCGGCCCTCGGCCAAATACGGCGGCACGCCCACTTCACCCTGCTGTTCCACGACACCCACCACCGCGCCGTCAGCGACCCCGCCGCGATCGACGGTTTCGACCTGACGGACTACGATGGCGTGCTGGCCTTCGGGGAAACCCTGGCTGCCGTCTACCGCCGCTGCGGCTGGGGCGCGCGCGCCTTCGTCTGGCACGAGGCCGCCGACACCACCCTGTTCCACCCGCCCGCGCAGGAGGCCCCGCGGCACGGCCTGGTCTGGATCGGCAACTGGGGCGACGGCGAGCGCACCGCCGAACTCGAAACCTTCCTGCTGACCCCGGCGCACGACGAAGGGCTGGCGCTCGATGTCCACGGCGTCCGCTACCCCGCCGAGGCCCTGGCCATGCTGCGCCGCCACGGCGCCCGCTACCGCGGCTGGCTGGCCAATGCCCGCGTGCCGGAGGTGTTCGCCCGCCACCTGGCCACCGTGCACGTGCCCCGGCGCTTCTACGTGCAGACCCTGCCCGGCATCCCCACTATCCGCGTGTTCGAGGCCCTGGCCCGCGGCATCCCGCTGGTCAGCGCCCCCTGGCATGACGCCGAGCACCTGTTCCGGCCGGGCGAGGACTTCCTGACCGCCCCCGACGGCCAGGCGATGCGCCGGGCCTTGCGCGCGGTGGCCGCCGACCCGGCGCTGCGCGCGAGCCTGGTGCAAAACGGCCTGGAGACGATCCGCGCCCGCCACACCTGCACCCACCGCGCCGCCGAACTGCTGGCGACCTGCCACCGCCTGGCCACTGACACCCCGGCCGCCCAACCGCTGTCATCCCCGCAGGCCGCATCATGATGATCGCCTTCTACGGGTCGAGCCTGCTGTCGTCGTACTGGAAACGGCGCTGCCACCTACTACCGAGGCCTGCTGCGCGATCTCGCCAAGCGCGGCCACGACATCACCTTTTACGAACCCGACGCCTTCGACCGCCAGCGCCACCGCGACATCGAGCCGCCCGAATGGGCGCGCGTCGTGGTTTATCCTGCCACGGAAGCCGACGCCCGCCGGGCGGTGGCCGAGGCGGCGGGCGCCGACGTGGTGGTCAAGGCGGCGGCCCGCCGGTCGTCGCCGCCTACGAAGCCTTCGGCGCGCGCGTGTGCCGGCCGATCTACAACGCGCTCGACCCCTTGACCCACCATCCGGTGCCGCCCGACCCCGCGCTTCGCGGCCGACCTCAATTTCCTCGCCAACCGCCTGCCCGACCGCGAGGCCTCGGGTCGAGGGGACCTTCCTGCAAGCCGCTCGCCACCTGCCCACCCGCCGCTTCCTGCTCGGCGGCAATGGCTGGGGCGACAAGCCGACGCCCGAGAACGTGCGGCGCATCGGCCATGTCGGCACCGCCGACCACAATGCCTTCAACGCCTCGCCGCTCGCCGTGCTCAACGTGGCGCGCGACAGCATGGCCGAAATCGGCTTCTCGCCGGCAACGCGGGTGTTCGAGGCGGCAGGCGCCGGCGCCTGCCTCATCACCGACGCCTGGGAGGGGATCGAGATGTTCCTCCAACCCGGCACCGAGGTTCTCGTGGCGCGCGACGGGCGCGAGGTGGCCGAACACCTCGCAGCCCTCACGCCGCAGCACGCCCGGACCATCGGCGAGGCCGCCCGCCGCCGCATCCTCGCCGGCCACACCGCCGGCCACCGCGCCGCCGAACTGAAACGCCACCTCGCCGAAGCCGCCAGCCGCAAGGCCTCAGTACCGCCGCGCGCATACGGCAGCGTTGACGGAGCCTTCGCCGCAAGGGGACGATTCGACCCCGCGGCAGCGCCGCCGCGCTCCCTCCGGAGGCTTCCCGCCATGGCCAGTGCCCTTCTACCCGTGCTCGGCATCGGCTCCGTGCTGCTGCTGGCCTGGCTGCTGAGCGAGAATCGCCGCGCGGTGCCGTGGCGCACCGTCATCGGCGGCATGGCGCTGCAACTGGCCCTCGCCCTGGCCGCCCTGCTGTTCCATTGGGGCGTGCTCCAGGCGGTCTCGCGCGGCTTCGCCTGGGTGCTGCGCCGCTGGCTCGGCGTCGGCGGCGCGCTCGGCCTTGGTGCCGCCACCCACATCTTCGTCGGCATGATCGAAGCCCCGCTGCTCATCCGCCCCTGGCTGGCCCGCCTGCAACGCGGCGAGTTGTTCGCGCTCATGACCTGCGGCATCGCCGGCACCATGATGGTCATCTACGCCGCCATCCTCGGCCCGCTGATGTGGCTGATCGGCGTACCCTGGGCCGAGTCCGCCGCGGCGGCGGAACTGATGGGCACCAAGACGGTGCTGAACGAATTCGTCGCCTATATCGGCCTGGCCAACACCCCCGCCGAGGCGCTGTCGGAGCGCAGCCGCATCATCCTCACCTACGCGATGTGCGGCTTCGCCAATTTCGGCAGCCTGGGCATCCTCATCGGCGGCATGGGCGCCATGGTCCCGGAACGCCGCGAGGAGATCGTCGGCCTCGGCCTGCGCTCCATCCTGTCCGGCACCCTGGCCACCTGCACCAGCGGCGCCCTGGCCGGAATACTCGCTTAAGCGGGCTCCAGCGTCCGGTCCATGTTCTGCGACCGCAGCAGGTCGCGATACGGTCCCGGCCGGTTCGCCAGCACGTCCGGCGGCCCGTCATCCACCACCCGCCCGCCATCCATCACCACGATCCGGTCGAAGTTCTTCAGCGTCGACAGCCGATGCGCCACCGCGATCACCGTGCGCCCCTGCATCAGCCGGTCCAGCGCCTGCTGGATCAACTGCTCGGATTCGGTATCCAGCGCGCTGGTGGCCTCGTCGAGCAACAGGATCGGCGCATCCTTCAGCAGCGCCCGCGCAATCGCCAGCCGCTGCCGCTGCCCGCCCGAAAGCCGGGTGCCGCGGTTGCCCACCGGCGTATAGAACCCCTGCGGCATCGCCTCGATGAAGTCGCGGCAGCGCGCGGAGTCCACCGCATGGTCCAACTCCGCCTGGCTCGCCTCCGGCCGCGCATAGCGCAAATTCTCCAGCACCGTGCGGTTGAACAGCGCCACGTCCTGCGGCACCACGGCGATGCGCGCGTTCAGGCTCTCATCCGTCACCGTGCTGATATCCTGCCCGTCGATCGTCACCCGTCCCTGCTCCACGTCGTAGAAACGCTGCAACAGCGAGATCACCGTGGACTTGCCCGCACCCGAGGCCCCCACCAGCCCCACCCGCTGCCCCGGCTCGATCACCAGGTCGAGCCCATGCACCGTCCGCCCGCGCCCGGGATAGGCGAAGCTCACCCCCTCGAACGCCACCCGCCCCGGCCCCGGCAGCAGCGGCTTGGCATCAGCCCCCTCCGGCATGTCATGCGGCAGCAGCAGCGTGTCGAGCGCCTCGTCCAGCCGCGCGATGTGCTGCGTCAGGTCCACCAGCGACACGGCAAGGTCGCGCGTGCCGTGCAGGATGGTGAACCCCAGCGAACTGATCAGCACGATATCCCCGGCGGTCGCCCGCCCGTCCAGCCACATCACCACCGCCCAGCCCAGCAGGCCCGCGGTCACCAGCGCGGTCTGCGCGGCATGGATCAGCCGCAGCTTCTCCAGGTACAGCAGGCTGGCCCGCCGCGCCCCCATCTCCACGTCCAGCCGCTCGTCGATCCGCCGCTGCTCGCGCAACAGCGCCCCGAACACCCGCACCACCGACATGTTGGAGATGACATCCACCAGCTCGCCATCCACCCCCGCCGCCTTCTCCGCGAAGTTGCGGTGCAACGGCGTGCCCGCCTTGGCCAGCCGGAAGATCACCGCCGCCATCCCGAACGACACCAACCCCAGCGCCACCGCCATTACCGGGTTCACCGTGCCGATCATCACGATGGCGATCAACACCGCCAGGATCGGCGGCAGCACCGTCCACGCCGCCGTATTCTCCGTCTGGAAAATCGCATTCGAGGTCGCGGTAATCCGGCTCGCCATCGTCCCCGGCATCCGCTCGGAGAAATATGCCGGCGAGTGCCCCGACAAATGGCCGAACAGGTCGCTGCGCACATCGCCGGTCACCCGCACGAAGGTATAGGCCGCCATCCAGCCGCCCACGCGCCACAACAGATTGTCGGCCACGATCAGCACGGTCAACAGGATGAACACGCCCCATATCGCACTGGCACCCGCCGTCGGCCCCAGGCTGACCACGTCGATCAGCATCTTCAGGGCATACTGCGTGAACATGGCGCAGAACACGGCCGCCGCCACCGCCCCCAGCACCACCCCATGCCCCAGCTTGTGCCGGCGCACGTAGTGCAGCAGGAAGCCCAGCGGGTTGCCGTGGTATCGGGTGATCTGTGGCTGGTTGGCAGCAAGGGTCACGTGCAGCGTTCCTGTCCGCGTGTGTCCGATCAAGCCCCAGTCAAACCACACCAATGCGGCAAAAAAGGGGTGATCTGTAACAGCGCCGCCCTGCACAGCGAGGTTTCGGCTCACCGATCACCCCGTCCCGCCGCCGCCGGGGCGTGATGAAGCCACAATCTACCGTCAGGTAACTTCCCGTTCGCCAGAGGGTTTCAACCGCTATGCGTATCGCCCAGATCGCCCCGCTTTTCGAATCGGTCCCGCCCCTGCGCTACGGCGGCACCGAGCGCGTCATCCACTGGCTCACCGAGTCGCTGGTCGCCATGGGCCACGACGTCACCCTCTTCGCCACCGGCGACAGCCGCACCTCCGCCAAGCTCGTCCCGGTCCGCGACGCCGCCGCCCGCTTCGTGCGCAATTTCGAAGTGAACAACGCCCCCTACGTCCGCATGATCGAAACCGTGCGCCGCGCCGCCCATGAGTTCGACGTGCTGCACTTCCATATCGACTTCCACCCCTTCCCGGTCTTCACCCGCCAGCCCACCCCCTTCGTCACCACCCTGCACGGCCGGCTCGACCAGGACTGGGTGCCCGCCATCTACGGCATGTTCCCCGACGCCCCGCTGGTCTCCATCAGCCAAAGCCAGCGCCGCCCCGCCCCAACCTTGCCCTGGGCCGCCACCATCCTGCACGGCATGCCGGAAAACCTGCTCGCCCCCACCCGCGCCAAACCCGACTACTTCGCCTTCCTCGGCCGCATCTC
>Ga0105053_10002561_pt1 | contig 28147 bp, 29 predicted proteins | sample BON01_FD_78093 | JGI IMG/M metagenome (GOLD analysis project Ga0105053, IMG submission 78093) | Freshwater microbial communities from Lake Bonney liftoff mats and glacier meltwater in Antarctica - BON-01 | ecosystem: Environmental > Aquatic > Freshwater > Ice > Glacier meltwater | place: Lake...
CCGCCCTGCTGCTCTGCGCCGCCCCGGCAGCCGCGCAGGCCCAGGCCCGCGACTGCGTCGCGCGGGTCAACCATCAGGAGGTGGAGATCAGCGCCGGGGTGATCCCGACCGACAGCATCGACCTCACCCTGCGTGAGCGGCTGCTCGGCTGGCCGCGCCGCACCACCAGCAGGCTGACCGGCAACGCGCCCCCCTGCGACAGCCAGACCACCATCGCCTTTCTGGCGGCGATCCTCGCCATCGACCAGACCGAGGGGCTCTGCCTCGCCTGGGACGAAGACGACTCCGGATATCTTCTGGTGCCCGGCGAGCAAAACTACCGTGGTCGCTGCCAGAAAACCGTCTGTGACCGGGTCAACATGCTGCGCGACGACGCGCTGGGCACCGCCGCCACCGTGGGGCAATTGGTCACGCAGGGGCTGACAACCGACACCGGCCTGCGCGGACTCGCGCATGACTCGGGCGCCTTCCTGCTCTCGGGTCGGTCCGGTCTGATGCGCGAGGCGCTTGGTCAGGGCGCCGCCGCTCTTGGGGGCGCGCTCTCCACACCCGCCGTGCTCACCGCCGCCGCCGTCACCGTGGTTGCAGTCGGCGGCGCGGTCTATGTCTGCACCGAATAGCGCGCGCCTAGGTTACCCCGGCCGTCACCCCAGCCGCGACACCACAATCGTCACTTCCGGCTTCTTGCCGATTTCGTTCTGTGCCGATTGCCGGACAATGCGCTTCAGTTCCTTGTCGAGCTTTTCCTCATCGCGCAGCGTCCGCGCCTCGGCCCTTGCGATGAACTGCGCCAGATCCGCCTCAAGAATATCCACCAGTGCGGCGTTGGAACGACCCGTTTCCGGCAATCCCATGATCTCGCACCACGGATCGCCCAGCGGATCGTCGTTCTCGTCGATGATCAGGGTCACAGTCACATGGCCGTTCATCGCCATCCGGATCCGGTCGCGCACCACACCGTCCTGCGCCCCGATCTGGACCGAGCCATCCAGATAGGTCCGGCCGGTTTCGATATACTCGGCCACTTTCAATGCATTACCCGACAGGTCGATCATCATGCCATTGACCGCGACGATCCCGGCAATCCCGCGTTCCTTGGCAATCTTCACATGCTCGCGCAGGTGACGATGCTCGCCATGCATCGGGATCAGGAACTGCGGCTTCACGATATCCACCATCATCTCGAGATCGGGGCGGTTGGCATGGCCCGACACGTGATATTTGCCACCCGCATCGTCCACCACATCGACGCCCATTTCCGAGAGCTGGTTCATGATCCGGATCACGCCGCGCTCGTTGCCGGGGATGGTCTTGGAGGAGAACAGGAACATATCCCCCTCCTTCAGCTTCAACCCAAGATAGGGGCCCTGCGCCAGTTGCGCACTCGCAGCACGGCGTTCGCCCTGCGACCCGGTCACCAGCAACAGCAGCTTTTCGCGCGGCAGATTGGCCGCATCCTCCGCATTCACCGTGCGCGGCATGCCGGTCAGCAGGCCGGTCTCGGTCGCCGCCTGCACCATCCGCTGCATCGCACGACCAAGCAGGACCACCGTGCGCCCGGCCTTTTGCGCCGCCATCGCCAGCGTCTTGAGGCGGGCGACGTTGGAGGCAAAGGTGGTGGCCACGACCATGCCCGTGGCCGACCGGAACAATGCCTCCACATCCGGGGCCAGCGTCGCCTCGGACCGGCCCGGCAGCGGCGAGAAAACATTGGTTGAATCGCAGACCAGCGCGCGCACGCCGCTCGCCGCGACACTCTCCCACAGCGGGCGGTCGAATGGATCGCCCACCACCGGGGTCACGTCGATCTTGAAATCGCCGCTATGGATGACACGGCCCGCGGGCGTGTCGATCACCAGCGACGAACACTCCGGGATCGAATGGCTCACCGGCAAAAACCCCACGGTAAACGGGCCCGCCGTGATCGTCGCAGGCCAGATTTCCGCGATATTCAAGGCCGAGGGCGAAATGCCATGCTCGTCCATCTTGTTCTTCGCGATATTGGCGGTGAACTTGCGGGCATAGACCGGCGCGCGCAGCCGGTCCCACAGCAGACCGATCGCCCCCACATGATCCTCATGCGCATGGGTGATGAAGATCGCCTCGATCCGGGCGCGGCGCGCCTCCAGCCAGGCGATATCGGGCATGATCAGATCGACACCCGGCGTGCCTTCCATTTCGGGAAAGGTCACACCCAGATCGACCACGATCAGGCGCTCCTGCCCCGGTTTGCCATAGCCATAGACATAGGCGTTCATGCCGATCTCGCCCGCGCCCCCGAGGGGAAGATAGATCAGGCGTTCGCCGCTTTTGGCACTACTCATTCCGTTTCCTTGTTATACCGATGGATGACGGTCAGCCCGTGCATCGTCAGATCATCCTCGATCCGGTCAAATAGCACGTCACCCTGCCCAAACAATGAGGCGAGGCCACCCGTGCCGATTATGCGCATGTCATGGCCGCGCTCGCCCTTGATCCTGTCGCATATCTCGCGGACGAGCCCGACATAACCCCAGAAAATCCCCGATTGCATGCAGGCCACAGTATTCGTGCCCACCACGCGCTGCGGCTTGCTCACATCGACATGCGGCAGGGCAGCAGCGGCATTATGCAGCGCCTCGAGCGAGGTATTGACCCCCGGCGCGATCACGCCGCCGACATAGGCACCATCCGCCTCGACCACGTCAAAGGTGGTCGCAGTGCCAAAATCCACCACGATCAGATTGCCGCCATGCCGGTCAAAGGCGCCGGCTGTATTCACCAGCCGGTCCGGGCCGACAGCCGTGCCCTCATCCACACGCGGCGGCACCGGCAACCGGCACTCCGGCTTGCCAACCACCAGCGGGCGACAGTTGAAATAGCGATCCGCCAGCACGCGCAGATTGAACACGACACGCGGCACGGTCGAAGAGATGATCACCTCGTCGATCATCGCATCCACCTGTCGCATTTGCATCAGGGCGGACAGCCAGACATAATATTCATCCGCCGTGCGGCGCCAATCCGTCGCAATCCGCCAGGTCGCCAGAAATCCACGGCCATCCCAGATCGAAAACACAGTATTGGTATTGCCGCAGTCAATCGCCAAAAGCATCGCATATCCTCAAAAGAATACATCCGCAGCCGGGATCGCCTTTGGCCCCTCGGCGGTCATCAGGATCAGGTTGCCGTCCATGTCCACCGTGTCAAAGATGCCGGTTATGGCGGCTTGCCCGGTCCGCGCGGTGATCGTCTCGCCCAGCCTTGCGGCGTGGCGCAACCAATCCTCGCGGATGCGCTGAAACCCCATCGCCTCCAGCTTGGCTTCCTGCGTCGCATAGCTTGAGGCAAGCACAGCCAGAAACTCCGCCGCCTCCACGGCGGTCCCACCCTCGCCCAGCAGGCTGACCGGGGCAAAATCGCCGCCCACCCCCGCAGGCACAGCGCGCAGATTGACCCCGAACCCGACCGAGAGCCAATCGACAAACGGCCCGCGCCCGGCACTTTCCAGCAATATCCCCGCCACCTTGCCACCATTCAGCAGCACATCGTTGGGCCATTTCAGCGACAGCCGCGTGCGGTCGATATAAAGCGCCAGCGACTCGAACAGGGCATTTGCGGCCAAAAACGACCGCTTCGCCGCCTCCGGCGCCGTGGCATAGGGCTTGTAGATCAGGGTCGCCCCCAGATTGCCCTCCGGTTGCACCCAGGCACGGCCCCGGCGGCCACGCGCCTCGGTCTGCTGACGCGCCATGATCCAGGTCGGACCCGTCAGATCCGGGGCACGCCGCGCCGCCTCGGCCATCGTGCTGTCGACAGAGGCCAGAATGACCTTTGCATAGCCCTCGGGCCAGGGCGGGCCGGGATCGGCCTCAGTTGACAAGCGTGGCCGCGGCAGCCGCCGCCAATGGCTCGATGCCAAACAGATTGACCACGCCCACCACCATCATTCCAGCAGAGATCATCAGCATCCCCCACAGCACCGGCGACATCGGGCCATCCAGGCCCTCCTCATCTTCGCCGAAATACATGTAGTAGACAACGCGCAGATAATAAAACGCACCAATGACCGAGGCAACGACACCGGCAACCGCCAGCCAGGCCAGCCCGCCGTCATAGGCGGCACGCAGCACATAAAACTTGCCAAAGAACCCCAACATCGGCGGCACACCCGCCAGACTGAACATCAACACCAGCAGCGCCAGCGCCCGCAACGGCTCGCGTTTGGAATACATCTTGAGCGCGGAAATCTCGACCACCGGGCGGCCATCCTTTTCCATCGCAAGGATAAAGGCAAAGGTTCCGATATTCATCACCACATAGATCGCCATGTAGATCAGCATCGCCTGCACACCAAATGCGGTCCCGGCGGCCAACCCCATCAACGCAAACCCCATATGCGCGATCGAGGAATAGGCCATCAGCCGCTTGATATTGGTCTGCCCGATCGCCGCAATCGCGCCCAGAAACATCGACACGACCGATAGAAACGCCACGATCTGCTGCCATTCGTCCACGATCCCGCCAAAGGCATCATGCACCACGCGGGCAAACAGGACCATGCCCGCCACCTTGGGGGCCGTGGCAAAAAACGCGGTCACCGGTGTCGGCGCTCCCTCATACACATCCGGCGTCCACATATGGAACGGCGCCGCCGATACCTTGAAAGCAAAACCCGCGATCAGGAACACCAGCCCGAACAAGAGGCCCAGCGATACCCCGCCCTCCGCCGACGCAATGATCCCGGTGAACAGGGTGGTTCCCGCAAAGCCATAGGTCAGCGACGCACCATAAAGCAGCAGGCCGGAGGATAGCGCGCCCAGCACGAAATATTTCAGCCCGGCTTCCGTCGATTTTGCACTGTCGCGGCGCAGCGCGGCGACGACATACAGCGCCAGCGACTGCAACTCCAACCCCATGTACAGCACCATGAGATCGCCGGCCGAGACCATGACCATCATGCCGACAACCGCCAGCGCCACCAGCACCGGATATTCGAACCGCAGCAATCCCCGGCGCGACATGTAGTCCTGGCTCATCACCAGCACCGCCGCCGCCGACAGCAGGACCGTCACCTTGGCAAAGCGGGCGAACCGGTCATCCACGAAAGAGCCTTCGAACGCCACATTGGTGCCGCTCCCCGTCCCGACCCAGACCGCGACAATCACCAGCACAGCGCCGGTAATCCAGACCAAGAGCGGGGCCGTACGGTCCTTGCCGGTATAGACCGCGGCCAGCAGTGCCACGATCGCATAAAGTGCCAGGATGATCTCGGGCAGCACTACGCGCAGATCAGCGGAAATCATGCCATTCGCTCCCTAATTCGCAACCAGCGCGACGGCCGCAGCATGCGTGGCCTGCGCTGTCTCGACCTGCGCGACAAGCGCGTCGACGGTCGGGTTCATCATGTCGGTCAACAGCGCCGGATAGATCCCCAGCAGCAGCGTCGTGACCACCAGCGGCACCAGAATAGCCACCTCACGCCGGTTCATGTCGGTGATCGACTTCAGTGCCTCACGCACCAGATCGCCAAAAATCAGCCGGCGATACAGCCACAGCGCATAGGCCGGTGACAACACCACGCCCGTCGCCGCCACCGCTCCCACCCAGGTATCGACCTTGAATGCACCCATCATCGCCAGAAACTCGCCGATAAACCCGGATGTGCCCGGCAGGCCGACGTTGGCCATGGTGAAATACATGAAAAACAGCGCGTAAATCGGCATGCGCACGACCAGCCCGCCATAGGCTGCAATCTCGCGCGTATGCATCCGGTCATAGACGACGCCTACGCAAAAGAACAACGCGCAGGAAATAAGTCCATGCGAGATCATCTGGAACATCGCGCCTTCGATGCCCTGCTCATTGGCCGCAAAAATCCCCATGGTGACAAAGCCCATATGCGCAACAGACCAATACGCGATCAGCTTTTTCATGTCCTTCTGCGCCAGTGCCACGAAACTGGTGTAGACGATGGCAATCACGCTCAGCCACAGCATCAGCGGGCCCAGCAACTCGGTCGCAACCGGGAACATCGGCAGGTTGAAGCGTAAAAACCCGTATCCGCCCAGTTTCAACAGCACCGCCGCCAGCACCATCGAGCCAGCGGTCGGCGCCTGCACATGCGCATCAGGTAGCCATGTATGCACCGGCCACATCGGCATCTTGACCGCGAATGAGGCGAAAAAGGCAAGGAAAAGCAGGGTCTGCATCCCGCCGACAACATTCATGCCCAAAAGCGGAAAGGCCTCGGAGTTGAAATCATACTGCATCAGCGTCGGAATATCGGTAGTGCCGGCAACGCTGAACATCGCGACCATCGCGACCAGCATCAGCACCGACCCGAGAAACGTATAAAGAAAGAACTTGAAGCTGGCGTAGATGCGGTCCTTGCCGCCCCAGATGCCGATCATCAGGAACATCGGGATCAGCCCGGCTTCGAAAAACAGATAGAACAGGACCAGATCGAGCGCCATGAAAACGCCCAGCATCAGTGTTTCCAGGACCAGAAACGCAATCATGTATTCCTTGACCCGGTGCTCCACGTTCCAGCAGGCGGCAATGACCAGCGGCATCAGGAAAGTGGTCAGCAGGATCAGCGGCACCGAAATTCCGTCCACACCCAGCTTGTAACGCAAGCCCAGCAACCAGGTCTTGTCCTCGACAAACTGGAACCCGACAATGGCGGGATCGAAATTGGTCATGATGAAGAGCGAGGCGACAAACGTGGTCGCCGTCGTGGTCAGCGCCACCCATTTCGCGGCGCGGCGCGCAGCAGGATCGTCACCACGCTGAAACAGCGCCAGAATGACCGCACCCAGCAGCGGCAACACCAGCGTCAGTGACAGGATATTGCCCATTATTCGGCTCCCCCGGTCAGCGTGACCCAGGTGAGGAAAATCAGGATTCCCAAAACCATCGCAAAGACGTAGTGGAAAATATAGCCCGACTGCATGCGCCCGGCAAAGCGGGTCAGCATCGGCACAATCCCGAGCGCCAGCCCGTTCAGACTGCCGTCGATGATCGTGCCGTCACCCTTCTTCCACAGGATCCGCGCCAGCGCCAGCGCGGGACGGACAAAGAGAAAGTCATAGATTTCGTCGAAATACCACTTGTTCAGCAGGAAGTCATAGAGCGGCCGCTGGCTCGCCGCCAGCCGCGCGGGCCAGTCGGTGCGCACCATATACATCACAAAAGACAACAGGAACCCCGACAGCATCGCGATAAAGGGCGACAGCTTCACCCAGGTAGGCGCGTGGTGGGCATCATCCATGACATGATTGTCCGGCCCCATGAATATCGCACCCTGCCCCGGCAGTTGCGCATTGGGCACATGTTCCCCGGTCTCCGGCGCCTCGGCCCCTTCCGCCGCATGCACCTCGGCGCTGGCAATGCCAAAGAACTGCTCGACCTCGGAATGCTCGCCAAAGAACGACCCATACCAGATCATCCCGGAAAATATCGCGCCCAACCCCAGCACCCCAAGCGGGATCAGCATCATCGGCGGGCTCTCATGAGCATGGTCATGCGTATGATGGTTGCCGCGCGGCTTGCCGAAAAACGTCATGAACATCAGCCGCCAGCTATAGAAACTGGTCATCGCAGCGCCGATCACCAGCACCCAGAAGGCAAAGGGACCAGCTCCGGCCCAGGCGCTTTCGATCACCGCATCCTTGCTCAGGAACCCGGCAAAACCGATATGGGTCAGCGGGATACCGACCCCGGTAATCGCCAGCGTACCGATCAGCATCGCGGCAAAGGTCAGCGGGATCTTTTTGCGCAAGCCGCCATAATTGCGCATGTCCTGCTCGTGATGCATCGCATGGATGACCGACCCTGCACCCAGAAACAGCATCGCCTTGAAGAAAGCATGCGTGAACAGGTGAAACATCGCCACGCCATAGACGCCCGACCCGGCGGCGACGAACATGTAACCCAGCTGCGAACAGGTCGAATAGGCGATCACACGCTTGATGTCATTCTGCACCAGCCCGACCGTCGCGGCAAAAAGTGCTGTCGCAGCGCCGATGAACACGATGAACGTCTTGGCATCCGGCGCGAATTCCAGCACCGGCGACATCCGGCACACCAGAAACACCCCCGCCGTCACCATCGTCGCGGCATGGATCAGCGCCGACACCGGGGTCGGGCCTTCCATCGCGTCCGGCAACCAGGTGTGCAGAAACAGTTGCGCCGATTTGCCCATGGCACCCACGAACAGCAGGAACGAAATCAGTTCCGCCGCATTCCAGTCGGTCCACAGGAACCGGATCGAAGTTTCGGCAAGCCGGGGTGCGGCGGCAAAGATATCGTCGAAATGCAGCGAGTCCACCGTGACAAACAGCGCAAACATCCCCAGCGCAAAACCAAAGTCACCAATACGGTTGACCACAAAAGCCTTGATCGCGGCGGCATTTGCGGCGGGCTTGCGGTAATAGAAACCGATCAACAGGTAGGAGGCGACACCCACACCTTCCCAGCCAAAGAACATCTGCACAAGGTTGTCGGCAGTGACCAGCGACAGCATGGTGAAGGTGAAAAACGACAGATAGGCAAAGAACCGCGGGCGATAGCTCTCGTTTTCCTTGAAGTTGTCGTCATGCGCCATGTAGCCGAACGAATAGAGATGCACAAAGGCCGACACCGTCGTCACCACGATCAGCATGATCGCGGTCAGGCGATCCATCCTGATCGCCCATTCCAGCGACAGCGTGCCGCTTTCGATCCAGCGCAGGATCGTGGTATGCTCGGTTACCCCGTCATGGCCCAGAAACACGATCCATGACAGGAAACAGGCCAGAAAAAGCAGGCCCGTCGCCACCCATTGCGCCGCCGTTTCGCCAATCAGCCTCCAGCCGAACCCGCAGAGGAGCGCGCCGACAAGTGGGGCGAAAAGGATGATGGTTTCCATAGGCTTATTCCTGCGGTCTGGGGTCTTTAGGCGTTGGGTCTTGGGTCAGTGGGTCGTGGGTCGTGGGTCATTGAGTCGCGAGTGCGCTGTCTGGATAGAAAATGCGGCAGCCGCAAGCGGCATCCAACTGGCTCAGGCGGGCAAGTTCGGGATGGCTCGCGCGGTGAGTCTCGCGCAGGCGCTGAATGATGTTGGTCCAGTGGTCATAGCCTTCACGCTGCGCGATATTGGCGATGTCGGGCACCGTGGTCTCGGCCGACAGGCGCAGCGCACCTTGGGGCGGATACAGCAAATCGGCTTTCCGGTTGTCGGCAACACCTCCCGACGGCTGACCGACGATCCCGATCATCTCGGCCGAATTGCAATCGACGATCCAGATTTCCTCGGCATAGCCACAGGCCATGCCGCGCGTCACCCGCTGCCCGATCCGGCCACCGCCGATATTCACCGCAGCGGTGCCGGTGATATCAGTATAAAGTGTGAGGGGGCCGCGCACGGTAAAGGAACAATCGGCGCCAAAACTGGCCGGGGGCACGACATAGCCGGGCTCATAGGACGCGATCTCGCAGGCCCACAGCATCCCGGGAACAAAGCTCAGCGCAATAGCAAGGGTGAACCGGGCCATCGACCTCATCCCTTCATCACATTCACGTCTTCGACATCGATCGTGCCACGGGTGCGGAAGAAGCACACCAGAATGGCCAGTCCGATCGCGGCCTCTGCGGCAGCGACGGTCAGCACGAACAGGGTGAACACCTGCCCCACCAGATCGCCCAGAAAACTGGAGAACGCGACCAGATTGATATTCACGGCAAGCAGCATCAACTCGATGCTCATCAGCATGATGATGACGTTCTTGCGGTTCAAAAACAGACCAAACACCCCGATCACGAACAGGGCGGCGGCCACCGTCAGATAATGCTCAAGTCCGATCATGATCTGCTCCAAATCGCCCAGGGCGTCTTGCCGCCCCGCAGTTCAAGGTAAAACACGGCACAACCGCAGGCTTCCTGTGTGGGGGTTTCCAACGTGTCCGGCCCCGCATTGGCCCCTGCTGCGGAAAGTTGCGCCAGGACGGTCTCCAGCGGCACAACCGCCTCACCGCGATCCTCACAGCCCCTGCCCCGGTTTCACGTCCTTCAGTTCCATCGCCTTGGCCGGATCGCGGAACATCTGCGCCAGCACGTCCTGCCGCTTGATATCCGAGCGGTGGCGCAGGGTCAGGACGATCGCCCCGATCATCGCGACCAGCAGGATCAGGCCGGAAAGCTGGAACAAAACGATATACTTGTCATAGATCAGCAGGCCCAGGGCCGCAGTATTCTGGGCCTCGCCGGTCGGCGCGGCAACCCGGTCCGCAACACCGTCGGAATAGTCCCAGACCCCCAGTGCGAGCGCCAGTTGCATCAGGATCACCACCCCGATCAGCAGGGCCAGCGGCATGTATTTCGTCATCTCCGCCTTCAACGCGGCAAAGTCGATATCGAGCATCATGACGACAAACAGGAAGAGCACCGCCACCGCGCCGACATAGACGATGATCAGCAGCATGGCGACGAACTCCGCCCCCAGCAGCACGAAAAGACCGGCTGACGACAGAAATGCCAGGATCAGCCACAGCACCGAGTGCACCGGATTGCGCGCGATCACCGTCATAAGCCCGCCCATCAGCGTGGTGACGGCAAAAAGATAAAAGGTGACGACAGCTACCGTCATGTCATGTCCTCTTCCATGACCTCGGTGGCCAGTTGCATCGCTTTGGTCATCGCAGGCACCCCGCCGAACATGCCCATCATGGCAATCGTCTCGGCAATCTCCTGCTTCGTGGCCCCCGCCTCACGCGCATGGCGCACGGTCAGACTGATCTGCGCCTCGGCCTGTGCGCCCAGCACGGTCAACCCGGCCAGCGTCAGCAGCAGCAGGGTCTTGGCATCAAGGCCCTCGGGGTTGAACGCCTTGCCCATGAACGTCTCCAAGACCTCCTTGGGCATCGTGGGCCACAGCGCCTCGAACCCCTTGGGCGTAAAAGATTTCAGTGCGGGATTGAGTGTCTTGGCCCAATCCTGCCCCACCTGCATCATCGCGGCAAAAGGGTTCGCGGGATCACTCATCGGTAGGGTGCATCCAGTTCCAGATTACGGGCAATCTCGGCTTCCCAGCGGTCGCCATTGGCCATCAATTTGGCCTTGTCATAGTAAAGCTCTTCCCGCGTTTCGGTCGAAAACTCGAAATTCGGGCCCTCGACGATGGCATCCACCGGACAGGCTTCCTGACAAAACCCGCAATAGATGCATTTGGTCATGTCGATGTCATAGCGCGTGGTGCGGCGCGACCCATCCTCGCGCGGCTCCGCATCGATGGTGATCGCCTGCGCCGGACAAATTGCCTCGCACAGCTTGCAGGCAATACAGCGTTCCTCGCCGTTGGGATAGCGGCGCAACGCATGCTCACCGCGAAAGCGCGGTGACAGCGGGCCCTTCTCATGCGGATAATTCAGCGTCGCCTTGGGGGAAAAAAAGTACTTCAGCCCCAGTTTGAACCCCTGAAAGAAATCCTGCAGCAGAAAATACTTGGCCGCACGGGTGTAATCCATCTGCGTCATGCTCAGACTCCCATCGTCCAGCGGGCCCAGAAGCCGCCGAATACTTCAAACTTTGCCAGAAATGCAACAATCACGACCCAGCCCAGCGACATCGGCAGGAACACTTTCCAGCCCAGCCGCATCAACTGGTCATAGCGGTAGCGGGGGGTGATCGCCTTCACCATCGCAAAGATGAAGAAACAGAAGGCCATCTTGAGGATCATCCAGATCACCCCATCCGGCAGCCCCGGTATCGGCGACAGCCAGCCGCCAAAGAACAAGAGCGAGATCAGCGCGCACATCAGCACGACGGCCATCAGTTCGCCGATCATGAACAGCAGGAACGGGGTCGATGAATATTCCACCTGATAGCCCGCCACGAGTTCGGATTCCGCTTCGGGAAGGTCGAATGGCGGGCGGTTCGTTTCAGCCAATGCGCTGATAAAGAACAAGAACAGCATCGGGAAATGCGGCAGCCAATACCAGTTCAGCAGCCCCAGAGCGCCATCCTGCGCCCGGACAATATCGCCAAAGTTCATCGAACCGGTCGAAATGATCACCCCGATGATGATCAGCCCGATCGACACCTCATAGGAAATCATCTGCGCGGCAGAGCGCAGCGATCCCAGAAACGGATATTTGGAATTGGACGCCCAGCCGCCCATGATGATGCCGTAAACCTGAAGGCTGGAAATTGCCAGAACATAGAGGATCGCCACATTGATATCCGACAGGATCCAGCCCTCATTGAACGGGATCACCGCCCAGGCGATCACGGCGAGGACAAAGGTCAGCAGCGGCGCAAGGAAAAACACCGTCCGGTCCGCGCCTGCGGGCACCACGATCTCCTTGACGATATATTTCAGGAAGTCCGCAAAGGACTGCAACAGGCCAAAGGCACCCACCATGTTCGGGCCGCGGCGCATCTGCACCGCGGCCCAGATCTTGCGGTCCGCATACATCAGAAACGCCAGCGCGATCAGCAGCGGGATCAACACCAAAAGTGACTGGCCAAGGATCACAAGGACAATGCCAAGATTGGTATCGCTAAAGAAATTCGCCATTCTGTCGTCCCTCACACCGTCGGAATGCCGGATGCGCCGCAATCGGCTACCGTCACTTCGGCGTCTATCGTGCTCAACCCACGCGGTATGGCTGGCGAGATGGTGTAAACAGCATCCGCCCGCCAGATTCCAGCCCGTTCATCAACCGCGGTGCGGACATGGCGGGCAAAGCCATAGCCCCGGATCAGGGCATATTGCGCCGCGGCACATTCGGCATATTTCTCGACATCGCCCAGATCGCGGGCACCCTGCATGGCCACGCGAAACCTGACCAGATCCCCGTCGAGCAGGCTCGTTTCGATCCCCTGATAGACTGGGCGAACCGTGGCCGCAACAGGCGGCGCCTCTGGCGCACAGCCCGCAAAGGGCAGCACCCCCAGCGCAAGAGTGGCCGCGCGCAACACGCTACTCCGCCGCGAGCCGCGTCTGGCCCCGCGCCTTGGCATTGGCCGACAATTCCGCCATCAGCGCCGAGGCGCGGGCAATCGGATTGGTCAGGTAGAAATCGCTGACAGCATAGCGGAAATCGGCCGCCCCCATGTCACGCGGTTCCAGCGGCTGCCAATCATTGAGCGGCACCTCGTCGATCTCGGCCAGATGCGGATGTGTCGCGACGAGTTGTTGCCGCAATTGCGCCAGTGAATCGTAAGGCAGCACAGCGCCCATCTCGGCCGACAAGGCGCGCAGAATGGCCCAGTTCTCCTTGGCCTCGCCCGGCGCAAACCCAGCCCGCATGGCAAGCTGCGGACGACCCTCGGTATTGACGAACAGACCGTTTTCCTCGGTATAGGCAGCGCCCGGCAACACGATATCGGCGCGGTGCGCACCCCGGTCACCATGCGATCCCTGATAGATCACAAAGGCACCCGGCGCGATCTCAACCTCATCACCCCCCAGATTATAAACGACCTCTGCACCATCGAGCGCCGCGGCAAGGCCGCCTTCGGTCACAGCGCCCACATCCATCGCACCGACACGGCTCGCAGCGGTATGCAAGATAAGGAAACCGGACTGTGAATTCGCTGCCAGCCGCATGGCATGGGCAAGCACCGCCTCACCATCGGCTTCGGTCAGTGCACCCTGCCCGACGATCACAATGGACGGCTTGTCTTTGGTCGCGTCCGAAATCGACTGTCCCGACAGCCCGGCCAAGGCAGCACGGTCAGTTCCGACAAACACAACGGGATAGGTCAGATCGACCTGCGGACCGATCAGCCCGACCGTGGCACCTTTGGTCCATGCCTTGCGGATACGGGCATTCAGGACCGGGGCCTCATCACGCGGATTGGTACCGATCAACTGGATCATCTGCGCCGCATCAATATCCTCGATGGCCGCGGTGCCGACATAGGCGGAACGATTGCCAATAGGAAGCTTCGCGCCATCGGTGCGGCATTCGACATGCCCACCCTGCCCCTCGATCAGGGCTTTCAACGCGTAAACCGCCTCGACCGGGGCCAGATCGCCTACGATCCCGGCCAATTTCTTGCCCGTCATCGCCGCAGCAGCAGCGGCCAGCGCCTCGGGCCAGGCCGCTTTGCGCAGACGACCATTCTCGCGGATATAAGGGGTATCAAGGCGCTGACGGCGTAATCCGTCCCAGACAAAGCGGGTCTTGTCCGAAATCCATTCCTCATTCACGCCGTCATGGTTGCGCGGCAGAAACCGCATGACTTCGCGGCCCTTGGTATCGACACGGATGCTAGATCCAAGGGCATCCATCACGTCGATGCTCTCGGTCTTGGTCAATTCCCAGGGGCGGGCAGTAAAGGCATAGGGCTTGGACACGAGGGCGCCGACCGGGCACAGGTCGATGATATTGCCCTGCAGATTGCTGTCGAGCGTCTCGCCCAGATAAGAGGTGATCTCGGCATCCTCACCCCGGCCGGTCTGTCCCATCTGGTTGATGCCCGCCACTTCGCTGGTGAACCTGACACAGCGGGTGCAGGAAATGCAGCGGGTCATATGCGTCTCGACCAGCGGACCGAGGTCCAGATCCTCGGACGCACGCTTGGGTTCGCGAAAGCGGCTGAAATCGACGCCGTATGCCATCGCCTGATCCTGCAGATCGCATTCGCCGCCCTGATCGCAGATCGGACAGTCGAGGGGATGGTTGATCAGCAGAAACTCCATCACCCCCTCGCGGGCCTTCTTGACCATCGGGCTGTTGGTCCTGACCAACGGCGGGGCACCCTCGGGGCCGGGGCGCAAATCCTTGACCTGCATGGCGCAAGAGGCGACGGGCTTGGGCGGACCACCCACAACCTCGACCAGACACATGCGGCAATTGCCGGCAATGGTCAGGCGTTCATGATAACAAAACCGGGGGATTTCGATCCCGGCGACTTCGCAGGCTTGAATCAGGGTCATGGCGCCGGGAACCTCGATCACCTTTCCGTCGATGCTGATCTTTTTCAAATCGGACATGTCAGGCGATCCTTTCGCTTCCCGCAGGCAGGGCCGCCGGCCAAAAGGGGCAGGCAAGCCACGCTGCGCGCGTTCTATCGCGGCTTGGCGGCTGATGCCAGTCGCTTTGCACGCGCAGCGAAAGGAAATCGTAAGGTGCGAAGGATTTATTTGCGGTGAAGCAGGGCGGCTTAACGCAGCAACTGCCCGATCTGGCTACCTGCAGCAATTTCGGCGCGGCCTACAGTGCAATAGGTTTCGGATTGACCCTCCACCGCACCCATGGCACGCAAACGGTCACGGGCAATCGTCTCCAGCCGGTCCTGTTCGGCCTTGTCGTCGATAAAGGCGTCAATTTCGGCACTGGAGTAACCCAGCGACGCAGCATGCGACTTCAGCCCATTGAGAAAACTGATGCCGCGCAGCAGACGGGCATCGACGGGGCCACATTTATCCCCGATCTCATATGCGATGGCGGCGGCGATGAGGCCCTCACTGACATGGGTCACCGCGCGCAATTCCGCGCGGGCCGAGGTCGCACCCGCCAATAGTGCCACAATCGCAATCACACCCAATGCTTTCAATACCGGTCGCAATGTCATTCTGCTCGTCCTTCATCTGTTGCGCCGCTTGCAGTCCCGCCATGATGAGCGCGGACCTGCGGCATTCTCATGCAGATCAAGTCCGGCTTTTCGGACGGTTATTCAATAACGGCGCGGCGCAAGGCTATGACATCGGCGGATAGGCGCAAGCGGCAGCAATCAGGGTGGGTCAAGACCCGCCTTACGCTGCCGCGGCAAAACTCAGACCGCGGCACCACAGGCGCGTCCCTGCCTCAGCCGCGCCTCCGGTAGCCAGCGCCAGCCAAAGGCGTGGCCGCTGTCGCCATGCGCGCGCAAATGATCGAGCCGCGCCAGCGCCTCGTCCAAAGTCGGGAGATGCCCCTCGGGAACCCACCACATCACGAAATGCATCGCACCCAAAACGGCAAACCATTCCTGCCCCCGCTCGTAAAACTGGCGATGCACGGTGTTCCACACGAAGGCCTCCAGAGTCGCCACCGATTCCCATACCGTCAGGTTCGAGACATATTGCGGATCGCCGCCGATCTTGGCGTCGGTGTTGCCGGTGCCGGGCGCGCCCGACCCTTCCAGCATTCGGACAAAGCCGGGCATCCGCCTGCCCAACCCGTTGACCCGGTCCAGCGCCGCCATGAACTCCGCCACACGCGGATCACCGGTCGGTGCCACCAGACGGCCCACGTTCAATTCAGCCAGATGCATGCCGTTCCCCCGGACAGAGGTGGGTTGAAACCCACCTTACTCTGCGCCGCTGGACCAGTGACTCCTCAGCGCCGGTGATCCTGCGAAGGTGCGATCCCGTTGCTGGCTTTGCGCACAAAAGCCGCCCCCATGATGATCCCCACAATGGCGAGCAGACCCGCAGGTACATAGGCCCAGAGCGGGGCCAGATCTGCCCGGATCGCGACATGGGTGAACCATACCGGTGGCAAGGTCACTGCCAGTGCCGCAACCGCCGCCGCCAGACTCGCCACCCCATCCGCAATTCCCCGGATTGCCATCGCGCTCAACCCCCCCCGTTACCTGCAAGCGTCACCCGCCCGCAGGATCCTGCCGTGACTGCGGGCCAAAATCAACCGCGCACCTCATCCGGCAATGTCACCGGATCGGCATTCGGGCCAGCAGATATATTCGCCCGTATCCTGATCGCGCCCCACCGGATCGCCAAAATCGCCATAGTTTTCGGCCAGATCGGGGTCGATCCCGCACAAAACGCCCATCGCCCGGTTCACGGTCCGCGCATCCGGCGCACCCGACATCCGCAGCAACGGCGCCGACAGTATGTCGAGCACATCCCCTGACGTCACGATGGCAGTGAACAGCTGCGGCTCACGATTGTCATAATTGTAAAAATAACCACCCCGTCAGTGGCGAGGGGCGGCCCCTACGGCGGTCCTGCTGTCTCACCATGAGGGGCCTGCGGCACCGCAATCTCGCAGGCAGCAAGCCCAAGACCGAGGGCCATCCCCACAGTCAGCCTCTTCCCGCCACCTCCAACCGAAACCCCGCTTCGACGCGAGACGCGGGCAACCTCAGCACAACCCGGTAAACTGCCACTCACCCGTGTCATCGACCCGCATCACCGGCCGGTGTCGGATTCACTTGCCACGCGGTAGCGGCCCGCCGCGACCGGCACCATGGTCACGGGTCCAAATCCCTGCGGCGGGGTGCCGTTGAAATCGGGCGCACTCGGGACCGGCGTAACCGCAGGCACCCCGGGCGCGCACCCTGCCAGCAAGGCTTAGAACACCAAGGCGCAAACGCCGCGCATCCTACTCCGCCGCAATCGGCCGCTTGTACCGGATCCGGTCCTCGATCTCGTCGCGGAAATTGCGGATCAATCCCTGGATCGGCCAGGCAGCCGCATCGCCCAGCGCACAGATCGTGTGACCCTCGACCTGCTTGGTCACATCCAGCAGCATGTCGATCTCCTCGACGGCGGCATCCCCCGTCACCAGCCGCTCCATCACCCGCATCATCCAGCCGGTACCTTCACGGCAGGGGGTGCACTGGCCACAGGACTCGTGCTTGTAGAACTTGGACAGGCGCCAGATCGCCTTGATCATGTCGGTGCTCTGATCCATCACGATCACCGCAGCGGTGCCAAGGCCTGAGCGTTTCTCGCGCAGCCAGTCGAAATCCATGATCGCATCGTCCATCTGATCGGCCCGCAGACAAGGCACAGAGGAACCGCCGGGAATCACCGCCTTGAGGTTCTTCCAGCCGCCGCGGATCCCGCCGCAATGCTTGTCGATCAACTCCTTGAACGGGATCGACATTTCCTCTTCGACGACACAAGGGTTGTTCACATGGCCCGAAATGGCGAAAAGCTTGGTCCCCGCATTGTTCGGGCGGCCAAAACCGGCAAACCACTCGGCCCCCCGACGCAGAATCGTTGGCACGACCGCAATCGACTCGACGTTGTTGACGGTTGTGGGACAGCCATACAGGCCCGCCCCGGCAGGGAACGGCGGCTTCATCCGGGGCATGCCCTTTTTGCCTTCAAGGCTTTCCAGCAGTGCGGTCTCCTCGCCACAGATATAGGCGCCGGCACCGTGATGCAGGTAAATGTCGAAATCAAAACCCGACCCACAGGCATTGCGGCCCACAAGACCTGCCTCATAGGCCTCGTCGATAGCGCGCTGCAACACCTCTTTCTCGCGGATATATTCGCCCCGGATGTAGATATAGCAGGCATGGGCGGACATCGCGAAAGAGGCGATCAGACAGCCCTCGACCAGGGTATGCGGATCATGGCGCATGATCTCGCGGTCCTTGCAGGTGCCCGGCTCGGATTCGTCGGCATTGACCACCAGATAGGACGGGCGGCCGTCGCTCTCCTTCGGCATGAAAGACCATTTCATCCCGGTGGGAAAGCCCGCACCGCCGCGCCCGCGCAGGCCCGATGCCTTCATCTCGGTGACGATCCAGTCGCGTCCCTTGGCCAGAATGTCGGCGGTACCATCCCAATGGCCGCGCATCTGCGCGCCTTTGAGCGAACGGTCATGCATCCCGTAAAGATTGGTAAAAATCCGGTCCTGATCCTTGAGCATCCGCTCACTCCCTGTCGGTCTGGCGCAGCCGCCAGACCTTAAATGTCAACCATAGCGCCAAGCCGAAACCTGCCAACGCGAACAATTCGAGCAGCGCCGCAGTCCGGTTTGATAGCCCAAGTCTGACTTCTGCTACACGCATAGCGATCCAAAATAGGGCAGTTCCCGCCATTACCAGCGCCGCGCGCCGACTCGCCTTGGCAATTTCCAGATCATTCGCTTTTGTCATGTGAAACGATGCCTAGACGACATCACCCCTTTCGATCCGCTGCGAAAATGCGGTCTCGCCCCCGGCGGCAAGAATCCGGGCCTGCGAGACCCAGTCATCACGCACCACCCGGCCCTTGAAACCTTCGAGGTTGGCATCGACCCATGCCACCTCTTCCGCCCGCCAGCTTCCCACCTGCGCAAAATGCCAGATGCCCATGCGGTTCAGCATGGCTTCCATCTTGGGGCCAATACCCCTGATCTGCTTGAGATCATCGGGCAAACCGCCTTGCGGCGCATCATACAGTGCGGGCTTTCCATCCGGAGCGACAGGGCGAAGCTCGGTCACACTCACAGATATCGGCTCAGATAACGCTGCAGATGCTGGCATTGCGACGGAAGCAGGCTCTGCCATCGGTGCAACCGGCACAGCAACAACCGGTGCCACGGCAACTGGCGCAACAGCAACCGGTGCCACGGCAACTGGCGCAACAGCAACTGTCACAACAGAAGCGGGCACAACAGAAGCGGGCACAACAACAACCGGTATTGGCGCGGCTTGGGGCCTCGAAGACACGCTACGCGCAGCAGGCAACGGCGGCATGAACAGCGCGAAAAACAGCGCGGCCAGCACCACAAATACCAGAACTCCGACAAAGATCGAACCGGGCCAGCTCAGCCCACCGAACATCAGGGACAGAACCGTAGCGATCCCGCCCGCAATAAAGGCCATGCCCCCGACTTCCAGCATTTTGCCCGTTGTATCCACACTCTCACGCATGACGATCACTCCCTCGTGTTATCCACAGGTGCAGCAGCGCCCCTTACGCCAAACTGCCCCGGCGGACACAAAGCCCGCCACGCCCACAGGATAAAGGATTCGTGGCGCAGGTCATCCATTCTCTTCGCGAGCCTCCGGTCAGTCAGCCGCAAAGGCGCGGGCCTGCCCGATCCAGTCATCCCGGGTTATGCGGCCCTTGAACGGAATACGGGCATCGACCCAGGCGATCTCGGCCGGGCCCCAGGCGGCAATCTGGTCAAAATGCCAGAAGCCAAGCGTATTGAGGACTTGTTCGAGCTTTGGACCCACGCCTGAAATCCGCTTCAGATCATCGGGCGCACCGGCACGGGCCGTCTCAAGCAACTCTGGTTTCCGCTCGGCAACCGGCTCTGCGGCGGGACCATCAGCAGACGCGCCCGGCTCCGCCACCGGGGCACCCGGCTCCGACACAGCGACCACCGCAGGCGCATCAGGCGCCTCCGCAGGGGCAACCTGTTCCCGCGCCGGATCGTCGGGCGACACCGGCTTGGCGGCGGACCCCGCCTGCGCCTCCTGCTCGGTCACACCGGTCGCATCGACGGGCTCGCCTTCGGATGGTCTCGGCTCTTCCGGCTGCGCGGGGGTCTGATCGGCCTCAGGCAGTTCCGCCGCGGCGTGCTGCCATGGGGCATGCAGCGGCTCCTCCGTACCATCAATCCGCTTCACTGTATCAGCCAGATCAACCGCCAACTGGACGCTCGCATTATACTGCGTGCGGCCACTCTCATGCGCGGTCAGGCTGGTCAGACCCTTCAGCGGTTCTGCGGCATAGCGGCCATTCTGCGGCCCGGGCACGGGCACGCGGCCAGCGGCCAGTTCATCAATGATCCAGCCAAGGCGCTCTGCAGTCAGATCCTCGTAATAATCCTTGCCGATCTGGACCATCGGCGCATTGGCACAAGACCCCAGACACTCGACCTCTTCCCAAGAGAATTTGCCATCGGCAGACAGATCATGCGCATGCCGGGCAATCTTGTTGCGACAGACCGAGACAAGTTCCTCAGCGCCACAGATCATGCAGGACAATGTGCCGCAGACCTGCACATGCGCGACAGCACCAACCGGCTGCAACTGAAACATGAAATAGAATGTCGCCACTTCCAGCGCGCGGATATAGGCCATGCCCAACATCCCGGCAACATGCTCGATCGCCGGGCGGCTCAGCCAGCCCTCCTGCTCCTGCGCGCGCCAGAGCAGCGGAATAATGGCACTCGCCTCGCGGCCCTCGGGGTATTTGGTGATCTGCACCGCAGCCCAGGCATCATTCGCCGGGGTAAAGGCAAATCCTGCAGGTTGCGTGTGGTAAAGTCTGCGAAGCATTTTTCTACATTCCGCTCAGGATGATGCCGCCAGCCACGGCAGCAAAGATCGACATCGGCACCAGGTGAAACACCAATCCCACAGCGGGGACCAGTCCGATCACCAGTCCAGTCATCGTCATCAAATACAGTTTTCCGACAGTAACCGGATCGCACCCGACCCCGCCACTTCGACCCGGCCTTCGGCTTGCAGTTGCGGTGTCAACGCGGTCAGATCGGCCTGTGTCAGATTGGCGCGCGCCATCACGGCACCGACATTCTCCGCCGTCAGCACACAATCGTTGAACTCGATCGCCGCGACCAGCCGGTCCTTGGGCGAAGCGGTGGCCGCGACCGCGCTCGGGGCTGCAGGGCGCGACATGGGCACGGTACAGGCCGACAGGAGCGACAGCACCAACCCGGCCAAAACGAAGTTTCTCAACATAAGCAGACCTCCAGACGCAGCATGCACCCACGCCTACCGGTTTGCCGCCCTTCGGCGCGAATGTCCAGACATGGAAGCAAGCACGACGCACGCATTGGCCCCTATGTATGTGTCGGCCGCTGTTCGCAATTGAGGAAAGCACAACTTCGGAAATCGCTCAAATGTATCCGGCCTGTTGATCGGTTCAATTCTGGTTTGGCGATGACGGATTCCTAGGAGCGACTGTTTCCACCCGTTGAATATTCCGCAGGAACTGACCCAAGTGCGATCCCGTCCAAATCCTCCCAAGTCCATGACCTGGCAGATTGCTCGTATCCGTATATACCTTGAGTACCTCGAACCCTGCAGCTGGCGGCTGGTTGAGGGCAGTGTGTTTCGGCGTGAAACATTGGCTCTGGCACACTTTTGATGATACCCGCGAGGTGGCGTCGCCGGCTTTTCCCATGAAGTCAAGGGGAGAGGTTCGATGCCGCGGCTGAACATGTAGGAGCTTCTGCCTGCCGGGCTGGTGGTCGACCATGTGAGTTGCGACCGTAGACAGATCGACATTTCTGCAAGGCCTGCAAAAGTTTGGGCGGAGTGCCTTGGGTGTGGGTCACGATCCGGAAGGGTTCACAGCCGTTATCGCCGTTACCTCGCTGATTTGCCGGCGCATGGCATTGACGTTGACGTGCGTCTTGTAGTGCAGGTCAGGCGATTTTGGTGCGGCACCGGCAATTGCTGGCGTGCGATCTTTGCCGAGCGGCTCGAACCTGGTCTGACCCGTCCCTCTGCAAGAAGAACGGCGCGCATGCAGGGATTGATCCACCATCTTGCGCTGGCGCTCGGCGGACGTGCAGCACCGGCGCTCGGGCAAAGGCTATTGCTCTGCGTAAGCAAGGATATCATCCTGTTCGATACCGTGGCTGCAATGCTGACGACCATCGTCGCCGATCCCAGGCATCTCGGCGGCGAGATCGGCTTCATTGGCATCCTTCATACATCGTGCCAAAGGCGCGTCTTCGACACGACAAAGGCGCGTCTTCGACACGACGGGCCAGACGCTCACCCACCATCCGCACGTCCATTGCCTCGTCCCCGGCGGGGTACTCGTCGACGGGCGGCGCTGGCGCGCCTGCCGGCCGCGCTTCTTCCTGCCCGTCCATGTCCTCTCCCGCCTGTTCCGCCGCCTGTTCCTCGAACGGCTCAAGGCGGCATACGCGGCTGGACGCCTGCGCTTCTCCGGCACTCTCGACAGCCTCGGGAATGCCGGGGCCTTCGCTGTGGCGACGCAGCAGCTTCGCCGCAAGAGGTGGATCGTCTATGCCACGCCGCCGTTCGGGTCGCCCGAACATGTCCTCGCTTACCTCGGCCGCTTCACCCACCCCTGTCGCCATTGCCAACAGCCGCCTGGTCGGCGCCGACGAGACCGGTGTGACCTTCCGCTGGCGCGACTATACCGGTTAGTGTCCACTTCTTTGGATGCCGCCCATGACGCAAGAAGTTTTGACTGTCTTGGAGTGTGATCGAGTGCGGAATTCTTTCATGCCTCGTTGTGCGGCATTTCCAGAAGCCGCAGGCCGGTATGGGACAAATTTGACGGCGCAACAGCTGCGTGCAGCGGCGGCGAAGAGCAAGGACGCCAGGGCCGCTCGGCGCATGTTGGCGATTGCGCTTGTGCTTTATAGCGCTGACCGGAAGATGGCGACGGAAAGTTGCGGCATGGATCGGCAGACCCTGCGGGATTGGGTTCATCGTTACAACGCTGAAGGTCTGCCAGGTTTGTCGAACCGCCGTCCGTGTGGGTCGTCCTGCCTTTTGAGCCCGACGCAGAACGAAGACCTGGCGACTGGGGTTCCCAACGGGCCTGACCCCGCGACGGACGACAGTTGTGCGGTGCGTGGCAAGCCACTCGAAGTCTGGTTCCAAGAGTGAGCCGGGCCAGAAAACGATCTGGGGGACCGTTTTCCCGGTGAACGCCCGGGTCGGCCAACAAGGCACACTGACCCGTGTCTGGGCCGATCGCGGTGCCCGCCCACGCGCGCCGCGCGTCAGCAGATACCAATCGGCCTACATTTTCTGTGCTGTCTGTGCCGACCGCGGCGCGACCGCGGCACTTGTCATGCCGCAGGCCGATACGGCGGCTATGAGCGCCCATCTCGTGGAAATTTCAAAGACTGTCGCGAAGGGCGCTCATGCCGTCCTGGTGCTGGATGGCGCTGGCTGGCATGGCGCAAAAGCATTGCAGATCCCCGACAACATGACGCTTTTGCCTCTGCCACCCCATGCGCCTGAACTCAACCCCGTCGAAAATATCTGAGCCTGTCTGCCCGCCAACAAGCTAGCCATCTCCGTCTTTGACACATAGGAAGAAATCGTCGAGGCGTGCTGTCAGGCTTGGAACTTCTTTGCAAACGACCCCAAAGCAATCTGCTCTGTCGCTTCGCGGGAATATGCGAAACGGTCAATCCCCGAGGCTTTTGGTATCAGAAGGAATCTACCGGCCCGCTGGATTCGATGAGTCAAGGAACATTTCGCAGTAGTCAGCTACTTCATGACAAGTGGTGGGTCGTGACGGGCTCGAACCGCCGACATTTTCGGTGTAAACGAAACGCTCTACCAACTGAGCTAACGACCCCTCAGACCCCGGCTTTACCCTGCGCCGCAGCATCCTGCAAGCCGGGCAGCACATGCTGCACGCCGTCCCTGATGTGAAACAGCACACCTTGCCCGCCCTGCACCACATCGAGCCGGTCCAGATCCCAGCCAAGCGCGCGGGTGCGCAGAAACCGCGATGTCATGCCATGGGTCACGATCACCGTGGGGCCGGTCAGCCCGGACAGCACGCGCCCGACACGGTCCCACAGCGCATCAAACCCCTCACCCCCCGGCGCACGCGCATAAGTCTCCAGAAAATGCTCATCCTGCGGCCCGGGCCAACCATTGGTAATCTCCGCGCGGCTCAACCCGGCCCAGTCGCCCATCGCAATCTCGCGCAGGTCCGGATCCGGCAGCGCCTGCATCCCCAATGTCATCAGCGCCAGCCGCGCCGTCTCGACCGCGCGCCCCTGCGGTGATGTCAGCGCCGACCAGACCCCCGCCAGTACGCCGACCTCCCGCAACGCGCGCGCCATCGCCCGCGACTGCGCGCGCCCCAGATCGGTAAGCGGCGAATCGAGCCCGCCCTGCATCCGGCCCGCACGGTTCCACTCCGTCTCGCCATGACGGATCACACAAATCTCGGGCAGAACCATCCGCAGTCAGCCTATTTCAATTGCTTGAGCACACTCGCCACTGTCCCCATGAATGTCCCCGAATCCGACGACACTTTGGTCACCTTGGCCATGAAGGCATCCCACCCTTTGCGCTCCGCCTCAACCAGCGTATCGGCCTCTGCAACTGCTTTCTGCGCCGCCTGCACCGCGCGGCTCACCGCGTCGATCTTCTTGATCTCACCGCGCAGCGCGTCCAGCGCCTTGGCATTGGTCGTCACCTTGGTCTGCAGATCGGCCAGATACCCCCCCTCACGCACGGCCGCCTCGGCCTTCGCCCGCTTCTCCAGCCGGGCCAGTTCCGCGTTCAGCGCGGTCAACTCGGCACTCGCCGCGATGATATCCGCCTCCAGCGCCGCACGAGCAGAGGTGATGCGGTCCAGACTGGGACCCAGCGTCACCATGATCTTCTGCGCCTCGGTCAGGCGGTCATCCAGATGGTTGAGGCTCGATTGCACATCGCCCGCGCGGCGTTTGGCAATGTCCCAGGCCCCTTGATAGCCCTTGAGCAGCGCCGCCATCCCGCCAATCGCCGCCGTGATCCAGCCGATCGGACCAGCGGCCGCCGTGAGCGTCACCGCCGCCAGAATGCTCGACAATATATTGACTCGCGACGCTTTGAGTTCATCGGCACTGAACGCGATCCGCGCCTTGCTCAGATCGGTCTTCTTGTCCTTCTGCACCGATTTGGACACGCTCTCGAAGGAGGATTGGGCATAGGTCTTGCCGGTCTTGGCGGCAAAATCATTCCACTCCGCCAGCACCTTCTTCTGAAATCCCTCCCCCGCCTTCTGTACCGCATCCTTGTCCTTGGCCGCGGCCATCGCCTTGCCCAGCGTGGCCCAGGCCGCAATGAAGTCATTGTCCTGCTTGGTGCCAAAGCGTTTGAGTTCAAAGAAATAGACATTCTCGAAACCGCTCAGCACCGCCTTGCCCACATCCGTGGCAGGTTTTACCCCGCCCAGATCGAACTTGACCTTGAACGTGCTCTCCAGCGGCACAGAAGGCAGCGGCCCCGCCTTGGGCAGGGTCAATGAACGCGTGACAGTACAAGTATCGCCCTGCGTCTTGAGCTTGAACATGCTGAAAATCCTGACCGGGAAAATATGGCCAACAGGATGAACCAGCCACATCAAAGGTCAAGCATGGAATACCTGTCCTTTACCGGCACAGCCCCGGCACAGCCCCGGCCCAGCCCCGGCTCAGCCCCGGAACAGCACCGGCACAACCACGGCACGGCCCCGCCGTACATGACGAAAACGCCGTCCTCCTACGTCTCCGGCCAGGACCGCTATGACTGGAAAGCCGCAACATTCTCGCCAAAAAATCGCGTCACTTCATACTTGATATGGATCAATTCTAATATGTTGATATTGCCTTGAGGTGACCTATCACACCGCAAAGGAAGAGGAACAAAGGACCAGTTTTCAAAGAATCATGGCGACCACCGCACTGGTGCCATTGATGAGTATTTTTGGTACCCTGGTACACGCGGATACGATCAGCGAGTTTGCGGGTGCCTTTGGTGACGGGATCGTGTTTGCCGATCCAGCCGAAGGTGTCGAACCGCCAGGAATCAAGATCATCACCGGCGCGCCAGGTCTTGAATTCACTCGCCGAACGGCTTTGCGCCCAATGGCGTCGAGAACTGCATCATGGCGAACAATGTGCTGGATATCGTCTGCGACTCGGAACCCGGCTCGGGCAAGCGGTACAAGACTCGACTGACCGGACCCGACGGCCTTGATCTTGTCTATCGCACAGTTGCAGGCGACGGCGTCACCGAATATTTCAACTGCCGCAAAACCACCAACCTGACCGGCAACCGGATGCTCGGCATGCAGGTCATCGTCGGAACCGGAACCGGCGATGACCTCACCCCGGTTTCAGCGACCAGCGGCGTCTTGTTTGACGAGACTGAACCGGTGACGGGTCGCGCGGTCAACCATGAAGGGCTCGGTGGTGAAACCACCGGTCAGAACCCGCTTCAGCGCGCCTTCATGACCGACGGTCGGTTTGGCAGTGGCGGTCAGGAAGGCGAGGTCGGGTTCTTCGATTCGGAGAATGCCGGATTTGTCATCGTCCAGTCCGGCGATAATACCACGATGTCGGGCACAGTGCTGTTCAACGACACCCACATCGAACTCTTTGGCGACGGTCTGTTGGACCGCAGCCAGATCCCCGACGCCTATTTCTGGGATGATAACGCGGACCCGCTGGACGAAAGCGCGCTTGTCGCATGGTTAAACCCCAGCGCCGGCGGCTGGACCTATGGCACACTCGGGATCGATGATCCGGACACGGTCGAAAACGAACTCGACCTGCGGCTTGCAGAATTGGCCACAGCTTTGGGTCTGTCGGATGTGGCCGCACTGGGCTATGTACCGGGTGAACCGGTCCCGGCGTCGGTCGTGGCACTCATGCAGGCCGATCCGCTGTTCGCGATCGACGTGATCGAGGATCTCTCGAACCTCAATCTCAACTTCTCGCTCGATGTCGGCGACAATGCGGTGGGCGGCTTTACGGTCAGGATCATCCCGATCTTTGCGCCGCTGATCGAAGTGGCTGCGACTGAATATCAGTATCAGGTCGCGTCCACCCTCGATATCACCAACATCCCCTACCTCGGCTTCAGCACCGAATATGTCACCGTCCTTGATGCAATCGAGGCTCTGCCAACCGCTGCCCAGCAACAACTGGCGATCGAACAGCTCGGCTACAGTTTCCTTGGTGCCTATGGCGGGCTCTCTTACGCTCTGGGTACCGGGCAGGTCGCGGCACTGGGCAATAGGCCGACCTGGGGTCTCGACAATAATCTCGACGCCTGGGTGTCCTTTGGCGTTGCCAGTTCCATCGAAAGCGCAACAGAAAACGGCGCCGGATTCACTGCCGAAACGACAGTGATCTGGGCCGGTGTAGAAAGCCATATCTCGCCCACAACAACGCTGGGTGTCATGGTCGGCGGCGGCCACGGGACGGCCACCATCGACGACACCCCGGCGAACTTGATGCTTCGGGCTTTGGCGTGGCTGCCTATGGCCGCACCAAAATCGGCGCGGGCGGTCTGCTCGAAGCGATGGTCGGCATGCAGGACCTCAGCTTTGACAGCACCCGCTTTGTCGTCCCGGCCGGACAGACCGCACTCGGTTCGACCGACGGGCAGACGACATTTGCAGCACTGGATGCATCCTGGATGTTCCAGACCGGTGCAATCTCCTACGGTCCGATGGCAAGTCTGGCCGTCTTCAATCAGGAAACGTCAGGCTTCACCGAAACCGGCGCCGATATCTGGAACATGACGGTGGACGGGACCAGCAGCAGCTACGCCCTCGCCAGCGTCGGTGTCACCGCCGAGATGGACATCACTTCGGGCAGCTCAGTCTTTACGCCCTACGGCCTTCTTGCCTATACCACACGGTCCAGCGACGCATATAGCGTCGAGACAGCCTTTGCAGGCATGGACCCGATGCTGACCCCGGTCGACGCGCGCGACGATACCTGGGTCGATCTGGGTCTGGGGGTCGAAACGATCCTGTCTCAGACCAACGGCA
>Ga0105053_10002562_pt1 | contig 28136 bp, 31 predicted proteins | sample BON01_FD_78093 | JGI IMG/M metagenome (GOLD analysis project Ga0105053, IMG submission 78093) | Freshwater microbial communities from Lake Bonney liftoff mats and glacier meltwater in Antarctica - BON-01 | ecosystem: Environmental > Aquatic > Freshwater > Ice > Glacier meltwater | place: Lake...
CACTAGTGGTACTTGGCTGCGTATGGCGCGCCGAAGCCCATCTTCGCGGCGCATTGATAGGAAAATAACGAAGCTGGCAAAAAACCAATAACGCAGCATTACAACAACATATACATTATACGTGCCCGCCAGATGCCGTGAAAGCCCGTCCTGCATAGCGAAAATAAAGGTTGCGGCGATCATCAATGCGATGCCCAGCCGTGTGTTATTCTGCATTCATTGGCCCCAATTTGCCGCGTGACATGTGGTTTTTGGTTCCAAACCCAGCGCATCGTTCCACCACAAATCCGGCAGTGGCTAAAGCACGGCGCACATGGCCTGCGGCTGCATAGGTGGCAAATGTGCCCCCTGGTGCGGTATGGCGGGCAACCTCGCGCATCAAATCCTCGCCCCATAATTCGGGGTTTTTTGCGGGACTGAACCCATCCAAAAACCACGCATCCGCGCGCAGATTTGTGTGCGCAAGCGTTTGGCGGGCATCACCAATAATCAATTCAACATCCAAATTTGGTGTTTGGAATGACTTCAAACCGTGGTTGATAGCATCCAACATGGCAGGTTGGTCGGGAAATTCCCAACGCGCCAGCGCACGGGCGGCATCATCTGGGCGCATTGGATAGGCTTCAAACCCAGTGTAGCGCAATCGCCCAGATGCATTCCACACCGCCCCAGCGACAAGCGCGTTTAGCCCGGTGCCAAACCCAAGTTCAGCAATATGAAAACCGGGGGCAAAGCGCGCGGGCAAATCATTGCCAGCTAAAAATACATGCTGGGTTTCTGCCGCGCCATCACCGTGCGAAAAATAGGGGTCGTCAAAGCGTGCGGCTATGGGCCGGCCGTCAACTTCCCATGTGATTTCAGCATTTTGCAACGGCTAGGCTTTCGTGGTTTAAGCGCGTCGAGTGTGGGGCGCAGCGGGGCCACTGGCAATGGGCGAAAAACAGGATGTTGTGGTTGTGGGCGCGGGGGTCTTTGGCCTTTGCGCGGCGCTGGCCTTTTTGCGCGCAGGGCGCAAGGTTATGTTGATAGATAAGGCTGACAAGCCCGGTGTGGGGGCAAGTGGTGGGCTTGTCGGGGCATTGTCGCCTTATATGCCGGAAAACTGGAATATTCGCAAAGCTGCGCAGCTGCGCGCGCTTTCTTCAGCGCCCAAATTCTGGCGCGACGTGGCCGAAATAGGCGGCACCGATCCGCATTATGCCCAAACGGGACGGTGGATTCCGCTGCGCACAGCGCGCGAAGCCGAACTGGCCCCGATCCGCGCTTCTTCGGCGGCCACGCTTTGGGGCGCGTCGGGTGCATGGCACGTGCCCAAAACAGTGCCTGATTGCCTTAACCCAGATGCAGCCCCATTTGGCGTGGTCTATGAAACCCTATGCGCACGGATCGACCCACGCCGCGCCTGCGCGGCATTGGCTGCTGCGTTTATAGCGCGCGGTGGGATTTTTACCGGCGGTATCGAAGTGGAATCATACCTGCCGGGTGTAGTTGAAACGAATACCGGCGCGATTAAGGCCAAGCTAATCATTTTGGCAACGGGGGCGGAACAATGGGTCGGTGCGCCGCCGATGCGCGGTGTAAAAGGCCAGGCCGCGCTGCTGGATGGGGGGCTACCACCTGAAACGCCAAGCATTTATGCCGATGGTATATTTATCATAGCGCATGGTGATGGACGTGTTGCGGTTGGCTCAACCACGGAAGAGAGTTTCACCGACCCGAGCACTACTGATGCCAAGCTTGATGCGCTTATCATGCGCGCGGCAAACATTTGCCCGGCGCTGAAAAACCATCAAGTGGTTGAGCGTTGGGCCGGGTTGCGCCCGCGCGCGCCCACCCCGGAACCGATGATTGGTTGGTTGGCCGATGGTATTTTGCTGGCCACGGGTGGGTTTCGCACGGGGTTGGCCATGGCACCGCTTTTGGCCGAAGCCTTGCTGGCCATGGCGCAGGGTGAAACACCGGATGTGCCGCACCATTACTTTATCGCTGACCATCTTAAACCACGTTAGGGCAGCACAACGACCGCCCCGCGCTTGCGCCCGCTTTCAACCCGCTTATGGGCGGCCACAATATCGGCCAGCGGATATTGGCTATCTATCAGCGGCACAAATTCGCCCTGCACAGCCAGTTCGGCAAGCAATTTCAGGTCTGGAATACTTTCACCACCAGTGCCATGAACCGCGCGCCGCCCTTGGCCGCGTGGGTTAAACGGTGTGCGCAGCATTTCCCAAAGACTGCTCAGCACAAAGCACAGTCGCCCGCCGGGCAATAGCAGATGGCGATGGGTTGAAAACCCCGTTACGCCGGCACAATCCACAATAATATCCCAGCGCTGGGTGCTATCGACTATGTTTTCAACTTTGTAATCAATCACATCATCCGCTCCAAGCCCGCGCACCAATTCAAGGTTTGGCGTGCTGGTGACCCCGGTCACATCCGCCCCGAAATGTTTGGCCAATTGCACACAAGCGCTGCCCACGCTGCCTGAAGCGCCAATAACAGCCACCCGTTCACCGGGGCGTAGGCCGGCCTTATCGCGCAGAAAAAACAGTGCGGTGGTGCCGCCAAAAGATAGGCTGGTAGCAACCTCATAGCTTAGCTCTTTTGGCTTATGCAAAATGGCGGCTTTTTCCGGCAAAACAATGTATTCGGCATGGCAGCCGAAATACTTAAAGCCCGATACGCCGAATACCGCATCGCCGGGCTCAAACCGTGTAACGCCCGCGCCTACGGCCGCAACATCACCCGCAAAGCTGAGGCCAAGGATTGGGTTGCGGGGCCCGAATATGCCAAAGGCAACACGCCCCAGCGGGCCAAAACCGCGCGGCAAATCCAGCGCGCGGGCACGCCAGTCGGCGGCTGAAATGGTTGTGGCACGAATGCGAATAAGCACCTGGCCGGGCTTGGCCACGGGTGTTGGCACATCGCAAATTTTTACAACTTCGGCGGGCCCATATTTTTTGTACACAGCAGCTTTCATGGTCGTTCTCCTAGATTGAAATATTTGATTGGGCAACCTTACGGCGTCGAACGTAAGTGTCGGCGGATATGCCATTCGGCAAAAACCAGGTTGATGGTAAAGCCGAGCGCCACGACGGCGCCGATTCCGGAATCATTCAGACCCATGGTTAAAAATACCGGGATCGCGAATATGGATTGCGTACCCGGCCCCAACCCCAGCGCGATGGCGCGAGTCATCCAGATACGGTGACGCAAAATGTCTCGGCGCAGTATGGCGCAAACCGCCAATGTAATGCTGACCAAAAATCCCAAGCCAGCTATTAAAACACCCCAGTATTTTAACGGGCCACCATAGTGCGGATAAAATTGGTTCATCCACAGCCCCGCACCCACAACGAACAGGCCTGACAGAACGTAAATACGACCTGATATACGGTGCAGCCGAGGCCAACGGATACGGACGCGATGTGCAAACTGAATTGGCCCGGTCAGGACAAACAAAATACTAGGAATGATATGCAGCAAGATTGGGATTGGCCGGGCGAACTGGTGGGCGGCATCAGGAATATTAGGAATCTCGCCCGTTATTGCGGCATTTGACAAGGCAATGGTTTTCATAACTCCGAACATCATAATTGGCGTTCCAAGCGCCAAAAGTAAAAGCGGCGATTTCCAGTTTTTCTTAAAGTTTCCGGCCATGTTGGCCTCCTTTGAATTGGGCGCACCTTTCCTGATCGCTGCCTGTGGCTGCGTTGAAATTGGTGACAAATTTGGTTTTAGGCGGGGACGAAAGTGAAAATGTCTTCTAGGGGTCGGTCAAAAACACGGGCAATGAGAAAGGCGAGTTCCAGCGAGGGCGCATAGTTCGCCTTCTCTATGGCGACGATGGTTTGCCGTGTAACGCCAACAAGTTCAGCCAGTTGTTTCTGCGTCATTTCGCCATGCTCAAACCGTAATCGGCGAATGTCGTTGTCTACGCGGTGTTTGGCCATGGGTTACGCCCCGACCCGGTACAGTGCGACCTTGACCAGCGTTTCAACAGCAGCACCAAAGGCGAGGGAAAAGACCACCATGTTGAACACAATCACCGGGTCCCAACCGATAGCCAGCGCGATGAATGAAAGCGTCAGCCCGCCGCCCATGACAGCATAGCCATAACGAACGCCCTTAAGAGTGATCAGCTTATCGCGTTCATCGACCAGAAAACTGGGTTTTGGGTCATTCGTGGCAATCGCATAAATAATCGCAAAGGAAATTTGGCCGATAATTTGCGCGATAATGCCGTATCCAATCAGATACAGAATTTCCCAACCCGTGCGGGTCATCGCATCATCCCCTGTAAAATAGCCCTCGGCATACAGGCCGGAAAACCGGAATCCGTAATAGCCAAACACAAGGACAGTCACGAATAGTGACACGATCGCATTTTTTTCTTCATGGGTCATAGCAGCCTCAAATGTCTGAATGATTCGACATAGTGTCGAACCTGATAGACATTTAGTATGATATGGTTGACACTATGTCAAATATAATTGACACGGTGTCTAAATTAGCCGACCTGATTGGCCGCAGCAATTCGCAGCGCCGCCATCAGATTTGTCAGCCCTTTAATAGTTATCTCGTTGATAAGATTGCCGTTATCATCAAATTGATTGCGAGAATCTGCAAGCATGACGGCAGGGGCTAAAATAAGCATCGGTGCAAAAGGTGTAAGGCAATGGCGCAATGTGAATTGGGCGGTTTCGCCACCCGACCGCCCGCCAGCTGCCGAAACAACAGCAACAGGCTTGCCTGCCCATGGATTAGGTTTGATTCGGCTCACCCAATCCAGCGCATTTTTTAGTACACCAGACAAGGCTTTGTTATATTCGGGTGTTGAAATGATGATGGCGTCGGCCTGTTCAATTTGACGATGGAGCCGCGTTGCCGCATCCGGCGCGCCGCTGGCATCTTCCACGTCACCATCATAAAGCGGCAGGCGTAAATCGCCGCGTGTAAACTCCGCCGGTCCAAACAATCGGGCTGCATTATGCATGAGTTTGGTATTCGTCGAATCAGCGCGCAATGAACCTGAAAGGCCCAGTAGGTTTGGCTTAGTGGTCATTTCGGTATCCTTTATGCTGCTAACGCACTTAGTTTATTGGGCCGCAGATGCAACGGCTGATAATGTCACCAAATTGTTGCCACGATATCTGGTAGGTATCGCGCGATTTCCTGCCATATGCTGTATGTATGGTTGACTCTGCCCCCGTAGGGCGGAATCCTGTGGGTTGAAGTAGAATCAGGGTTATCCGTGCAATTCACCAAACTTCGCCTTTTAGGGTTCAAAAGCTTTGTTGACCCGACCGAACTGGCCATCGCGCCGGGTTTGACAGGCGTTGTTGGCCCTAATGGCTGTGGCAAGTCAAATTTGCTGGAGGCTCTGCGTTGGGTGATGGGTGAAAATCGGCCAACCGCCATGCGTGGCGGCGGGATGGAGGATGTTATTTTTGCAGGCGCTGCCAGCCGCCCGGCGCGCAACTATGCCGAAGTTTCACTGACCATCGACAACCGCGAACGGCTAGCACCCGCGAGTTTCAACACCCAAGACCAGCTTGACGTGGTGCGCCGTATTACCCGCGATGCCGGTTCGGCCTATAAGGCGAATGGCAAAGAAGTTCGTGCGCGCGATGTTCAAATGCTGTTCGCTGATGCCTCTACCGGCGCGCATTCACCTGCTTTGGTGCGGCAGGGCCAGATATCCGAGCTGATCAACGCCAAACCACAAGCCCGCCGCCGGGTGTTGGAAGAAGCCGCGGGCATTTCCGGCCTTTATCAACGTCGCCATGAGGCGGAGTTGAAGCTGAACGGCACCGAGATAAATTTAGCACGCGTTGAGGATGTGTTGGAGCAACTCGATGCACAGCTAAAATCGCTGGCCCGGCAGGCACGGCAGGCCGCGCGGTATCGTGAAATCGCCGAAGAATTGCGGGCTGCCGAAGGACTGTTGTTATATCGTCGCTGGCGTGAGGCCGAAACCGAGCGGGCCACGACCGAAGCTGCATTAACCGCCGCAACCAAGGCGGCAGGTTCAGCGCAAGCCATGGCCAGCCAATCAGGCCGCGCGCGCGAAGCCGCCGAAGCCAAGGTGCCACCCCTGCGCGAGGAAGAGGCAATTGCAGGGGCGGTTTTGGCCCGCTTAACGCATGAGCGTGAAGCGCTGGAGGAACAGGAATCGCGTGCGCGCGCCACAATTGCCGAGCTTGAAACCCGCATTGCCCAATTGGGCCGTGATATTGCACGCGAACATGGGTTGAACAAAGATGCAGACGAAACGATCGAGCGGCTGGATTGGGAGCGCGCGGCGCTTGAAAAAGCTGCCGATGGCCATGATGCCAAGCTTGAAGCCGCCCGCAGCGCCGCGCGGGATGGTGCCAGTGCTTTGCAAGACGAGGAAACAGCACTTGACCAGCTCACCGAGGACGCAGCCCGCCTTGCAGCGCGACATCAGGCCGCCCAGCGCCGCTTAAGCGACGCCAAAACCCAAGTTGAACGCTGCGCCGCGGCCACCACCGCTGCACGTTTGGCGGGTGAGGGGCTAAAAACTGATCTGGCTTTGGCTGCAACAAATAAAGCAACGACCGAAGCGGCACTTACTACGGCTCAGTCAGCAACAACGCATACCGAAACGGCCTTGGCCAGCGCAGAAACAGCGCGCAGTGCCGCGCAATCGGTTGAATCTGAAACCCGTGCAGCCCGCTCGGAAACCGAAGGCGAAGCAACCGCGCTGCGTGCAGAAGCCGCAGCGCTTGCCCGTTTATTGGAGCGTGATGCGGGTGATGGGCAAAATATATTAGATCGGATCACCACCCAAAAAGGATATGAGGCTGCCTTAGGTGCTGCCCTTGCTGACGATCTGAAAGCGCCGGAATGCGGGCCAGATGGGCGATCAGGCTGGGCGAAGTTGCCCGCCTATGACAAAGCGGCAGCCTTGCCCAGTGGTACAACGCCGTTGGCTGCGCATGTTGAAGCGCCGAACGTTTTGGCGCGACGCTTAACCCAAGTCGGTGTAGTGGACCGCGCGCAGGGCGCTGTTTTGCAATCAGCTTTGCAGCCGGGGCAGCGGCTTGTTTCGACTGAAGGTGATTTGTGGCGCTGGGATGGTTTTCGTGCTGGAGCAGACGATGCCCCAAGTGCAGCGGCTTTGCGCCTTCAGCAAAAAAACCGCTTGGCCGATTTGCAAGCATCCCTTGCAACAGCCGAAACCCGCGTCGCTGGAAGCCGCAATGCGCATGAATCCGCGCGCACCCGGTTTGAACAAGCGCAGGCAGACGAGACCGCCGCCCGCCAAGCCCGCAAATTGGCCGATGAGGCTGCAACCAATGCCACGCGCGCCGCAAATAAGGCCGAGGCTGATTTAGGTGTGCTGAACGGGCGCGCTGAAACACTGGCCAGCGCCCTTGCGCGGCGCGTCGAGGATGACAAAGATGCCTTGGCGCACTTGGCCGAGGCCCAGAAGGGTATGAAAGACCTCGGCGATGTTGATGCGGCGCGCACAGCTGTAGAAAAGCTCAAAATTACCGTTGAAGCCGCGCGCATGACGATGCTGACCAAACGATCTATCGCAGATGATTTGCGCCGCGAGGGTGAAGCGCGCGTTCGGCGATTGAAAGAAATTGCGACCGAGCGGACGGGCTGGTCAAACCGATTGGAAAGCGCCGCCCAGCGGCTTGCCGATTTGGAAGCGCGCCAAGCGCAATCGACATCAGAACTGAAATTGGCGCAACAAGCGCCCGAGGCCATTGCGGCAAAACGTGATGAAATGGCGCGTGGCTTGGAAAAGGCTGAAGCGCGCCGCAAAGATGCTGCCGACGCGCTGGTCTTGGGTGAAACAGCCTTGCGTGATGCTGAGGCATCCGAGCGAGCATCGGAACGTGCGGCATCAGAAGCGCGTGAGGCACGCGCGCGCGCCGAAGCCGTTGCCGAGGCAGCTGCCGCCCGCGTTGACATCGCCGCCGATCGGGTGATGGAAGAAACTGAGCAGAGCCCGATGAAATTGCTGGAAAGCCTTGGGGCTGACCCGGAAACCATGCCCGCCTCAGATGCGATTGAAATTGAGATTGCCCGCCTACGCCGCCAACGTGAAGCACTTGGCGCGGTAAACCTGCGCGCCGAAGAAGACAGCCGCGAAGTGCAAACGGAGTTTGACTCGCTCAACGCCGAAAAGAATGATTTGCAAGCTGCTGTCGATAAACTGCGCCACGGGATTTCCAACCTAAACCGCGAAGGGCGCACACGGTTGTTGGTGGCATTTGAAGAGGTGAATAAAAATTTCACCGTGCTGTTTCGCACCCTGTTTGGTGGTGGCGATGCCAGTTTGGTTTTGGTCGAAAGCGATGATCCGCTTGAGGCGGGGCTAGAGATTATGTGCCAGCCGCCGGGCAAAAAGCTTTCAACGCTTAGCCTGTTGTCGGGTGGAGAGCAGACGCTGACCGCGTTAAGCCTGATTTTCGCGGTGTTCCTTGCCAACCCATCGCCGATTTGCGTGCTGGATGAGGTGGACGCACCGCTGGATGATGCCAATGTGACGCGGTTTTGTGACCTTCTGGACGAAATGTCTGGCCGCACGGATACGCGGTTTTTGATTATCACGCACCATGCGGTAACGATGGGACGAATGGATCGCTTGTTTGGCGTGACGATGGCTGAACAGGGTGTCAGCCAATTGGTCAGCGTTGATTTGCGCCAAGCTGAAGAGTTGATTGAAGGATGAGTAGCCCCGACACCCTAACCCAAGCCATTGGCGTATTAACCCGGCGCGAGGTTGAAGCCCGCATTTTGGTGCCGGTGATAGAAGCCATGGCCACCGAGTTTGGCCGCATGCGGGTATTGGAAATTCTGCGCAGCACGATTGAAAAATTGGCGGCCGATCAGGGTGCAGATCTGGCCGCGGAATATGGCGCAGATGCTGCGGCGTTCAAACAAACGCTGGAATTTTGGACCCGTGGCGGCGCGCTTGAAATTGAAACACTGCGCGACGATGGTCAGCATTTGGATTTCAATGTAACACGCTGCCGCTATGCTGAAATGTATCGGGCCTTGGGCGTGCCGGAATTGGGTGCGGTGCTAAGCTGCAACCGCGACGCAGCACTGATTGAGGGGTTCAACCCCGGCGCAAGCCTTGTGCGCGATCAGACTATTATGGCGGGCGCGGCGTGCTGCACATTCCGATATGATTTTGGCGGGCCAAGCAAAACCTAGGCCGCCGCGCCGCGCTAAAAATTTGCACATGCCTCAGCGCAGATCAGAAAAACGGCGCGCCAGTGAAGCTGACGCGCCGTTAATTTTTGGTGGTTAAGCTTAGTTGCTTGCAGGTGCAGCAGCAGCCAAGGCGGCTTCGAGCTCGGCGATTTTTGCAGCGGCAGCTTCAGCAGCAGCAGCGGCCTCGGCGCCAGCGGTTTCAGCAGCAGCCATTGCTTCGGCGGTAGCAGCCTCAGCAGCAGCAGTGGCTTCGCTAGCGGCAGCAGCCTCAGCCTGTGCAGCGGCTAGATCAGCGGTAGCGGCGTCAGCAGCGGCTTGTGCTTGCGTGGCGGCGTCTTGCGCTGCGGCAAGCGCTGCGGACTGATCGCCACCTTCGGCTGCAGCGGTTGCCATTGATTTGGCAGCTTCCAACTCGGCGTTCAGCGCAGCGATTTGTGCTTCAGCATCGGCAGCAGCCGCGGTTGCTGCGGCAGACGCGGCATCGGCAGCAGCGCTGGCTTCGGCGGCCATTGCATCTTTGTCAGCCAACATCGCTTCGGCTTCGGCAAGGCGGGCTTCAGCAGCGCTTGTGGCTTCAGCAGTGGCAGTAGCGGCCTCAGCAGCAGCCGACATCCCGGCTTCGCTTTCGGCCAACATTGCGGCAATTTCTTCATTTGCGGCGGCAGCTTCAGCCACGGCAGCGTCACGTTCGGCGTTTGCGGTTTCGTTGGCCTGAACTGCGGCAGCAACTTTGTTGCCGTTTAGGTCAGCCACGTAAAACATTGCAGCAAGCAATACGATGAGAGCTGCGAATAGGATTTTATGGATAGGTTTCATCTTTTCATTCCATGTTTATGAGCGCCTGGCGGCACCAGTTGTGGGGTCGCCCCAGAAGAGTGCAGTCACATTAACGTGTTTGGCACCAAATGCGCGGAATTTCAGGCAGAAATTGCCTGATGTCCACGAAATTCGTGCCAAACAGCCTATTTGTCGTCGTCTTCGTCGTCTTCGTCGTCTTCGTCGTCCTCATTGGTGTCGGGCAGGTTGAACAGGCTATCGGCGTCAACCAATAGCGGTTTTTCGTCATCATCATCCGAATCGCTAAGCGAGAAATTTTCGAGCCCGGAAATGGCGCTTGGGATACGGGGTTCGTCACGCATTTGCAGGCTTTGCGCCGTAGACATCAGCTTCATACGCTCATCGTCGGTCAGCGAGGCCCCTTTGGATTTGGTGGCCTTGGCAATGGCGGCATCAAGTTCTGTCTGGCGACACATGCCCAGCGCAACCGGGTCAACCGGGCTAACATTGGCGATGTTCCAATGGCTGCGTTCACGGATCGACTGGATGGTCGGTTTCGTCGTGCCAACCAGCTTAGAAATTTGTCCATCGGTCAATTCGGGGTGGAATTTTACAAGCCATGCAATCGCAGAGGGGCGGTCTTGGCGCTTGGACAGCGGGGTATAGCGCGGGCCTTTGCGTTTTTGCTCACCCTCGGCGGCTGGGTTATGCATCAACATTAGCGTGGCGCGCGGATTATCCTCGCAACGTTTGATTTCGGCAGCGGTAAGCTGGCGGTTGGCAATCGGGTCAAACCCTTTAACGCCAGTTGCAACTTCACCGTCGGCAATGCCGTTTACCTCAAGCTCATGCAATCCGCAGAATGCCGCGATCTGTTTAAAGCTAAGTGTTGTGTTATCCACCAACCAAACGGCGGTAGCTTTGGTCATTAGGGGCAGGGCCATGCGGCATCTCCTTCAAATACATCTGTCCCGGGCCGATAACCCGGCTGCGCAAGGCGCGATTTTAGGTTTTCGTAGGGGAGTTGACCCCGTATATAGGCGCAATGAACGCAATGATAAAGATGTTTTGTGCAGCTCTTTTGCTGACGATTTTGCCGCTAAATACCCATGCCGATGGTGAACCTGCTGGTGAGTTTGACTATTACGTGCTTTCGCTAAGCTGGACGCCAAGTTGGTGCGCGCTTGATGGCGATGCCCGAGACGATGCGCAATGCGACCGGCATCGCGGTTTTGGCTTCACCCTGCACGGGCTTTGGCCGCAGTTTGAACAGGGTTGGCCAAGCTATTGCCGCACGGCTGCGCGTGACCCAAGCCGCGCTATGTCGGGCGCAATGGCCGATATTATGGGCAGCGCTGGGCTTGCCTGGTATGAATGGCAAAAACACGGGCGCTGTTCAGGCCTGGCTGCAGCAGACTATTACGCGCTGTCGCGCCGCGCTTACGAAATGATCAACCGACCGGATGTGTTGCGCAGCTTGCCACGGGCAATGGACATCCCCCCACGGGTGATTGAGGCGGCGTTTATCGCAGTCAACCCACTGCTATCGCCCGATGCGGTAACTGTGACCTGCAAAGACGGGCTGATCCAAGAAATTCGCATCTGCCTGACCCGCGATCTGGTGCCGCGCCAATGCGCGCGCGATACGCGGCGTGATTGCGGGTTGGCGACGGTTGAAGTGTCACCAATGCGTTAGGTGGGTGTCGGCAGAATCGCGCGGCGGCGCAGGCGCAGCCGGCCTGATACGATGAGGTTGCCCAGCAGCACCACCGCGACACCTGCCAGTTTGAGGGGCGACCAAGTGAACCCCTCAAACATCGAGCTTAGGATCAGCGCCCAAATCGGGAATACGATCATGGCATAGGCGGCGCGTTCAGCGCCGACGCGGCCAAGCAATGTCAAAAAGCTCCAGAACGCGACAAGTGAACCAAAAACGGCCAGCAAAACAAGGGTGATGACATAGCTTGGGCTGGGATCGAAGGTCAGCGGTTCGGGCAAGACCAGAATGACGGCCAGCAGCATCAGGCCGCCATAAGTCATGCTCCATCCATTGGTGGCGGTCACGTTCATGCCCTGACGTTGCAGCCGTTTGGACATCATATTGCCAAGTGAGGCCAGATAAGTCCCGGCCACAACGAACAAAATGCCGTGCAGCAAGCCGGGGTTTTCGCTGAGCGCGGCAATATCTTCGGCGAATAGCAGAGATATGCCGATGAGCCCGGTCGCAGCCCCCAGCAGCACGAATCCTTGGGGGCGCTCGCCAAAGAACAGCGCGGAGTTCAGGATGTTCATGGTGATGAGCGCGGAGAACAGCACCGCGATCAGCCCTGTAGTTAACCCGGTTTCCGTGGCCAGATACATCAGCGCATAGTTCCAGCAAAACAGGCTGGCCCCCAGCACCACAAATTGCATATGCGCGGCAGGGGTGAACCAGCGCAGCCGCCCGAGCGCGATCAGCACGATTTGCATCAGCAACCCGGCCAGCAAAAACCGATAGGCGACCGATTGCAGCGGGGGCACCACGCCAATTTGATATTTGATCCCAATCCAGGTCGAGCCCCAGATGGCAATGGTGATGAGATAGAGCGCCAGATTATACATAGGTTCCCCGCAGTCGCGGCGCGACTGTGGCTTAGGGTGACGGTGCTGTCCAATGCCAAATGGTGATGCAATCAATCACATGGTCAGTATGATTTTGCCAATATGCGCGGAACTTTCCAGCCGGGTATGCGCGGCGGCGGCCTGTTCCAGTGGGAAGGTCGAATCAATCAGCGGGGCAAAGCGCGCCGCCTCGATCAGTGGCCAAACCTCGCTGCGCAGGGCGGCAGCGGTTGCGGCTTTGTCGGCGATACTGCGCGGGCGCAGGGTGCTGCCGGTAATGGCGATGCGCCGCGCCATGACGGCAGAAAAATTCACCTCAACTTTGGCCCCGGTTAAATGCGCGATCATCGCCAAGCGCCCATCAAGCGCCAGCGCGCGCAGGTTGCGGTTCATATACTCACCGCCGACCATATCGAGCACCAAATCCACGCCGCGCCCGGCGGTTTCAGCGGCGACCACCTCCACAAAATCTTCGGTTTTGTAGTTGATCGCCCGGTGCGCCCCGAGCGCCACACAGGCTGCACATTTTTCATCCGATCCAGCGGTGGTAAACACCCGCACGCCGCGCAAAGCCGCCAGTTGAATTGCCGTTGTGCCAATGCCTGAACTACCGCCATGCACCAAAAACGTCTCGCCACCCTTCAGGCCACCCCGATCAAACACGTTGATCCAGACGGTAAACAGGGTTTCGCACAAACCAGCCGCCTCCACGAGGCTCAGGCCCTTTGGCACGGGTAGCGCGTGGTCGGCATGGGTCGTTACATATTCGGCATAGCCACCACCCGGCAACAGGGCGCAAACGGTATCACCAATGGCCCAATGATGCACACCCGCGCCGAGGGCCGCCACATGGCCGGCACATTCCAAGCCCGGCAGCGGGCTGGCCCCCGCAGGTGGGTTATAGGCCCCTGCACGTTGTAGGGCATCGGGGCGGTTTACGCCTGCCGCAGCAACCTTAATCAGAATTTCGCCCGGCCCCGGCTGTGGAACAGGAGCTTCGATCAGTTGCAACACCTCCGGCCCACCATGGGCAGAAATGGCAATGGCGCGCATGGTCTGTGGCAGGGTCATCCGCGACCTGTGCTCGTGGCATAATCCATATAGAGAGTACGGGTTTTCAAGCCGTGAATTGTTGGGAGTTCCCGGTCCTCAAATTTGGTGACCGGGGTCACCTTGCTGGCATTTCCGGTCATGAAAATCTCTTCGGCTTGGGTAAAGTCGGCTGGGCTCAGGCTGGTTTCATGCACGGTTTCGCCACTGTCACGCAAAAGGCCAATCACCCGTTGGCGCGTTATGCCGTTCAGGAATGTGCCATTGGGCTTAGGGGTGAAATATTCACCATCGCGGCGCATGAATACATTTGTGGATGCGGTTTCGGCGACATTCCCGTCCAAATCCATTGACAGCGCGTTGTTAAAACCACGGCTACGCGCCTCGGTGATGATGCGGGCATTGTTGGGGTAGAGGCAGGCGGCTTTGGCGGTTGTTACTGCGGTATCAGGGTGCGGGCGGCGGAAAGGGGATACGGTTAAAGACATCGGCCCCGGCTTGCGTAGGGGCAGTTCTTCAATGCAAATCGCCATATCGGTGCTGTCTGGGTCAGCATCAATGAGCGAAGGCATACATTCCCGGCTCCACATCATCGGCCGCAGGTAAAGGGCAGTATCGCTATTCATACTGGCCACGCCGTCGCGCACCAATGCCTCAATTGCGGGGCCCTCCATCACCGGGTTCATCCCCATGGTTTGGGCTGAGCGCACAATGCGGGCGCAATGTAGGTCTAAATCAGGCATCAGCCCATCAAAGGCGCGGGCACCGTCAAACACCAAGGTGCCTTGCCAAGCGCCATGGTCCGCCGCGCCCAAAATTGGGGTATTGCCGCGCCGCCATTCGCCTGCATACCATGTGAGGATATTTCCACCCATTGCCATATTATTCAGTCTCCTTACCGGTATAGCCCGGCATATCCGTTTGCGGTTCAGGTGCGCGCACCTGCTCAAATAATTTGCCCGGCCCGGCGGCCCAAGCCTTGCCAAAGCCCGAAGCCCTAAAGGCCGCCTTGGATTTTTCAAAGCGCATTACATCTTCAATGCGCCGGTTAATAAAGGCACGAGTATCTGCCATATCGGCGCTTTCATCGCCCAGCCAGAACAGCACGCACGCGGAATAGACAGCGCTAAGGGTCATGCGTTTAGTGTACCAGTTGATATCCCGGCTGGTGTCACCCAGCGCGGCCCAAATCGCATCGGCCGTATGCCAAATAGCGCCTGCGCCATCGGCGGCATATTGCGGAAGGGCGAAAAACGCCATGCTCCGGCGCACGGCTTCTTTATGTGCGGCGGCAAATTCCAATCGCAGTTCAATTGCCCGCACCACGCGGTCTTTGTAACGCATCGCGGCAAGATCAGTTGTCGCCATCGCGGCTTGCATCGCATCATCGTCATCATAATGAAAGGCGAGTGCCAAATCCCGCTCACCGCGCGGAAAGGCCAGTGCCGCCAGCCCGGCATCAACCCCCGAATCAGTTATGGCAGCGGCAAGCAACCGCGCGCTCCACCCGTCAAACACAACATGGGGCAAAGCCGCGTTGAGCACGGCTTTTCGGGCTTTCGCGATATGTTCAGCCTCGGATTTTGGCTTGCGTGGCATTGCGGCCTCCGATTCAGTGATCAGGCGGTAGACAGCGCCCCTGCCCCTTGCTATAGGGCAGCCTCCTGCAATTATGCAACACTCGTCTGAAAGGTGGTGAAACTGACATGCAGGTAATGGTTCGTGATAACAATGTAGAACAGGCGTTGCGCGCTCTGAAGAAAAAACTTCAGCGTGAGGGCGTATTTCGTGAAATGAAGCTTAAGCAGCATTTTGAGAAACCGTCTATCAAGAAAGCCCGTGAAAAGGCCGAAGCCGTCCGCCGTGCCCGTAAACTTGCGCGCAAGAAATTGCAGCGCGAAGGCATGCTCTGATATTGTTTCTCTGAAACATGGGCCCTTTGGGGCCTCGTCAGGTAAAACCCCCAAAGCCCGCTTTGGGGGTTTCTTGTTTTTAGGGGGCTAAAATGAACAGCGCTGGTAAACGGGTTTACGCAATTGGTGATATTCACGGCTGTCGTGATGAGTTTGCACAAATGCGCGCCGGAATTGCCGCCGACCTAGTGACGCATCCGCATGCCAACCCGCTTATCGTAACGCTAGGCGATTATGTGGATCGCGGGGAAGATTCATCTGGCGTGCTGGATGACCTGATCGCATGGCGAGATGGGCCTATCCACATTATTTACCTGCGTGGCAACCATGATATTTTTCCACGTATGTATCTGGATGACCCTATGACGGCCGGGACAAAGGGGCTCCATTGGCTTGATCCGCGTCTAGGTGGCAACGAAACCTTGCGCTCGTATGGCGTTGAAAATGCCCGCGCCGATGCGCCCATGGCAACACATAAGGCTGCCCGCTCTGCCATACCTGAAGGCCATTTGCGGTTTATCGAAGAAACCTGCGTATTGATGCATCATGTGGGGGATTATCTGTTCGTCCATGCGGGAATCAACCCTGACCGTCCGCTTGATGACCAAGACCCAGATGATCTGATTTGGATCCGCGATGGGTTCTTGAATCATCGCAGCGATTTTGGGGCGATAGTTGTGCATGGCCACACGCCAGTGGCAGAAGTTGAACACCATGGTAACCGCATCGCGGTGGATACAGGTGCGGTGTTTGGGGGCCAGCTTTCCTGCCTGATTGTTCAGGATGAAAGTTTGCATGTCTTGCAACCCAAACGCCGGGCGGGCCGTTATGCGCTGGCCCACCCGACGGATTAGGTTACTTGGTGTCAGTCTTGGCGCAATAATCCCAGTGTTTGCAAATGACCGATGGTGCATAGCGCTGCACGGTCTTCTTTATAGATTTTGCCGTAACGGATTCGGGATTCTTATAGTCCAAAGTAAATTCGGCAGAACGCGCCTGCCATTTGCGTGTGACTTGCGCTTCACACACCATCTGCATTTCGTCATCGACAGTTTTGCAGGCAGCCATAAGGTCCTTTTCATAGGCTCGGAGCGAGGCCGATGCTTCTTCAGCCGCATCGCCAATATCTACGCCAGTATCAATTGCCTTTTGAAGGAGGCCAAGGTTTTTGGTTAGGGGTTTTGGAACTTCACCGCCCAGCTTTTCAATATCCGAAATAAAGCCGCGCAGTTCTTTGAGTTGTTTTTGGATTTTCTTAATGTCGGCGGGTTTTAGGCTTTTGTCAGCCATATAATGCTCCTAAAATCATTGCCAAAAAGCGGCATTCAGCACCGACTCAAATTGACGGCCCGTTTAGTATAACACTATGGCAGGCCGCCAGATATATACGATTTTCTCTGTTTTGGTGCGCTTCGCCGCGCGAACTAGCGGTAATTTTGTCCGACATCATCTTCGATGATATCTGTTGTGACAACACCATCTATGCGGCCAAACCGACGCATAACGCCGCCCGGCATAATTGTTGTGCGGATACTGGCAAAGCGCGGCAGGTCGTTCAGCACATCTGAAACCGCTATGCCGCATGTAAGCTGCGGAACGGCGCCACGCGCTTGAACGCCCGCGATGAGCGCATTTGCCTCTTCCACCGTGATATAAATTTGTTGCATACGCACAAAATACCCATTCCGCGCATGATATGAATTGTAATAGCTGACCAGTTCAGGACGGACGCCGTAAAGCACGTCTTCTGCCCGAACAAGGCCGACGCGTTCTTCTTGGAAACTGCCAGCCGGGTCATAAATAACCATCTGGCGGCCATTGATCACCAGCGCTGAATGCTCGCCAAATTCGCTTTCGCTATTCACCATGGTCAAAAGCGCCACAAAAGGGGCGCTGGGTTCAACATGGCGTGCGGCAGCCACCTCAGCGGGTGTGGCTGTTGTTCGATTGGTTGAGCAGGCTGATAGCGCCACGAGCAACAGCAGCGCGAGCGTAAATTTAGGCATTAAAGATTGCCAAGAATACGGCAATGCCGACACAGACATAGCCCGTAATAATCCCAGCTTTTATAAAGCCAGCATAGGTTTTTTCCTGCTCTTTAATCTTCATCGTGCCATGTTCATGCGCGCTCATAGTCAAATCTCCAATTGTCGTTTGGTGTTGTTTGCCAGAATTTCGCGAGCCTGAAAAGCCCTACGCGCATTTGACCCGTACTATTTGCCCAAATCTTCGGCCAAACGAAACCCAATACGGTTGGGTTTCTCATCTCCGTCATCGGCCCGCAGCATAGCGCGTAGCATAACGTTAAGTTGGTTATAATGCTGAACCATCTGTACGCGCGCGCCATCTGAATCCACGCCATAAAACGTGATGATATCTGGCGCGAAAAAGCCAAGCCCCATAATCCGCATCGTGCCGGCATCGCCGCCCGTAAAGCCCATGCCTATCTCATGGTCAGCATCAAGCTGCTTTTCAAAATTTTGGATATATAGAATCACCCGCTCATAAGCCCATTGCGCGGGCGATTTTTCGTCGGCATTCTCATCGCAAAGCGGTTTGGGAAGCGGTTCTTGTTCGGCAGTCAGTGCTGATTTCGGGACAACCATAATGGCGCGGGCGGCGGGGCGAATGGCTGTGGCCTCAAGCGCTTCAGCGGTGGTTGCTATCAAATTGTCCATGCGATCTCCTAACTCATCTTCCAGAGCCACGCACCGTCTGGCCCCAATCTTCGATCAACCTCACCCAATCGGTGCAGGTGGTTTAGATGGCCCACAGCCTCAACCAAAGCTAGCCCATATTCGCCATGCCCTATGCTGCGCCCATAAAGCGCATTAAAACAACCCGTCGCAATTGCAGGTTCACGCAGATGCGCGCGCAGGCGATCCAACGCACTATGGTGGTTGTCGATTAACTGCGTCAGGCGCGGGGCAAGGCCAGTAAATGGCAATTTATGCCCGGGCAGCACAAAATGGCCGGGCCGGGCCATGGGCAAAAACCGCGCGCAGCTTTCCAGCCATTCACCCACCGGGTCAGCCCCCGGTTCGGTAGGATATACGCCCAAATTAGGCGAGATACCGGGCAAAATCTGATCGCCAGCGATGACCAGATCATCATCCTTCGACCATAGGGTAATATGGTCTGGCGCGTGGCCATTGCCCAAATGCACTTGCCAGCGTCTTTTGCCAATATGCAGCACATCGCCCTGATCAACCCGATGAAACCCCAGCGCCATTGGGGCGACTGAATCGGCGAAGTTAAACGGGCGTTCAGCCAGTCGCGCCGCCAGAATTTCGGCATCCATCCCCGCGCGGCGGTAAAATTCAACGGTTTCGGCGGGCCAGTTTTCCTGCTCATCCAGCACCAGCATTCGTGCCAGCAGCCAAGCTGTGCGGCTTGTCCAAATCTCGGTTCCATAGGTTTCACGAAGCCAGCCGGCCATGCCAATATGGTCCGGGTGGTGATGGGTGACCAAAACCTTATGGATGGGCTTGCCAGCCAACGGCCCGTCTATCAATCCGGTCAGAATACCCCGGCCTTTGCGGCTATTCATCCCCGTATCAACCAGTACCCAGCCATCACCATCGGCCAGCGCATAAATATTTACATGGTCAAGCTTGCCGGGCAATGGCATCCGCGCCCATAAAATACCCGGCGCAACTTCGGTCATCGCACCCGGTTCGGGCGGCGTTTCAAACGGCATGCGGATAGTTTGGTGCTGGTTCATGAAGCCGCCAATGGGTCGGCGTACAACGCGGCTGCGCCTTCACAAGCCATCTTACAAAGGCCGGGGACGGCTGACATAAGCTGGCGGAGGTGAAAATCGGCCAATGGCTTGCGGGCTGCATCCACCGCTGCCGCTTTCAACGCGTAATGCCCACCCAATGTAAGCGCAAAGGCGCGAAGGTATGGCTGTGCCCCTGCGGCGCGGTCGTTCATATCGGCGCCCAACATCCATTCGGTCGCTTTTGTTAACGCAGTTTGGGAGGTTTGCAATTCCGGGCTGCCATCGGCCGTTTCAGAAATTTCAGCCAGCAATGCACGCGCCGCTGCGCCGCCATCGCCAAGTTTACGGCCCACAAGGTCCATCGCCTGAATGCCGTTTGTGCCTTCATAGATTGCCGTAATCCGCGCATCGCGGTAAACTTGGGCAGCGCCTGTCTCCTCAATATACCCCATGCCGCCATGCACCTGCACACCAAGATTGGCCACTTCACAGCCGGTATCCGTGCCAAAAGCCTTGGCCATCGGCGTTAGAAACGCCGCGCGAGCTTGCATAGCGTCGTCGCCATTGGCATGTGCCAGATCAAGGCTAATGGCACAATCAAGGCAAATGGCGCGGGCCGCCTGTGTTTGCGCCTTCATCACCATCAAATTGCGGCGCACATCGGCATGGTCCAAAATCATCCCCGTGCCGCCAGCAATGGGGCTACGCCCCTGTTTGCGCTCAGCCGCAAAGGCCAGCGCCTTTTGAAGCGCCAATTCAGCTTGGCTAAGGCCCTGAATGCCAACGCCAAGGCGGGCATTGTTCATCATTGTAAACATCGCGGCCATTCCGCCGCCAGCTTCGCCGACCATCCAGCCGGTAGCGCCCTCATATGACATTACCGCGGTCGGGCTGCCATGCAGGCCCATTTTATGTTCAAGGCTAACCACGTGCAGACTGTTTGCCACACCCAGATTGCCTGCCTCATCAGGAATAAATTTCGGCACAATAAATAATGATATCCCCTTGGTGCCACCCGGTGCTCCGGGCAGGCGCGCCAACACCAAATGCACGATGTTTTCGGCGCAATCATGGTCACCCCAGCTAATAAAAATCTTCTGCCCGGTTACGGCATAGCTCCCATCATCATTGGGCACGGCTTTGCTTGCCAAGGCCCCAACATCGCTGCCAGCCTGCGCTTCGGTCAGGTTCATCGTACCCGACCATTGACCAGAAATCAGCTTGGGCAAATACAGCGCCTTAAGTGCTTCAGATGCATGCGCATCAATCGCCTCAACCTGCCCTTGGCACATGAGCGGGTTGAGCGAGAGCGACAGACAGGCGCTGGCCAAAATTTCATTTACGCAAGATGTCAGGAACATTGGCATGCCCATGCCGCCATGCGCCTCTGCTGCGGCCATGCCAATCCAGCCACCCTCGGCAATAGCTCGATACCCCTCGGGAAAGCCGGGCGAGGTGTGCACAATGCCGTTCTCTAGCCGTGCCGGATGCACATCACCGGCCCGATTCAGCGGCGCAAGCTGGTTTTCAGCCAACTTTGCGGCCTCGCCCAAAATTGCAGCAACGGTGTCGGCATCCGCCTCGGCAAAGCGTGGCGTTTTGGCAACACGGGCTGCATTCAGAACATGGTCAAGCAAGAAGTGCATTTCAGTCAACGGGGCGCGATAGGTCATAGGGTCCCTAGCTTGTCTGGCGTGGCGCAATAGAATATGCCCAAGCTAAGCGCCCGTTCGCGGCGCAGCAAGTTAAACCCAACGGAAACCGATGCCCGTAACCGCGCTAATTTCTCCGGACCCAGCCGGCATCGCCCGTGCAACCGTGCTATTGCGCTCAGGCGGCACAGTCGCCTTCCCAACCGAAACGGTTTACGGCCTTGGCGCCGATGCGGCATCTGATGAGGCCGTTGCGGGCATATTTAAAGCCAAAGACCGCCCGCGCTTTAACCCGCTGATCGTGCATGTTGCTGACCGTGCCGCGATGGATAGCCTTGTTGAAATTCCACCATATGCCGCACCGTTTTTGGCGCTTCTGCCCGGGCCGCTCTCATTGGTATTGCCGCGCCGCGCCAATGCGCAGGTTTCAGCACTGGTCACAGCGGGTTTAGACACGCTGGCAATTCGCGTGCCCGCACATCCGGTTGCGCGGGCTTTGCTTGCAGCATTTGGCGGCCCGCTTGCAGCCCCAAGCGCAAACCCGTCGGGCAAGGTTTCGGCGACCACGCCAGCGCATGTAATGGCAGGGCTGGCTGGACGAATTGATGCGGTGCTGGATGGCGGGGGCTGCGCGGTTGGGCTTGAATCAACCATCATTGGGTTTGATGAGCAGGGCTGGCTACTTTTGCGCCCCGGTGGGGTTGAGGTGGAAGTGCTTGAAGCGCTGAGCGGGCAGAAAATGCGCCACCCATTGGGCGCGAAAATTTCCGCGCCGGGACAACTCGCATCACATTATGCACCCGAAGCGCAGATCAGGTTAAACGCTGTGGCACCGGCGGCTGATGAGGCTTGGCTGGGTTTTGGGACAGACCCAGATGCCGTGCCAGAGGCGCGGCTCAACCTTTCGCCAAGCTGCGATTTGACCCATGCCGCCGCTGCGCTTTTTGGGCATCTGAGAGAGATTGACGCGCTGGCCCAAAACGCAGGGCTCCGGCGCATCGCCGTGGCCGTAATTCCCGAAACCGGACTTGGGCTTGCGATAAATGACCGCCTTCGCCGCGCGGCCGCCCCCCGACCATGACGAATGCTAGGCGGTGGCGGCGTTGCCGGGCAGATACTGGCTAGGCCCGCCCACCACTGCCGCTTAGCAAGCGCGCATCAATCCCGATGCTTTGCAATGCGGCATTCCATTTTTCATCATCGGGGGTATTAAATACGAGCTTGGTGCTCGCATCACAGATCAGCCATGCATTTTGTTGCAATTCGGCCTCAAGCTGCCCCGGCCCCCAGCCGGCATAGCCTAACATAAGCTGCGCCTTGGCTGGCCCATTGCCCTGCGCGATTTCGGCCAAAATATCCAGTGTCGCTGTCATCCCGAAATCGGTGTTCACGACCATTGTATTTTCATCCGCTGTATAATCGGGCGAATGCAGAACAAACCCGCGCCCATGTTCAACCGGCCCGCCCATATGCACAAGCGCAAGATGCCGATCGGCCGCGCTGGCATCTGGCAGGTCTAATTGCTGGGCGAGGTCTGAAAGCTTCAGATCCATTGCGGGTTTGTTAATGATCAGCCCCATGGCGCCTTCGGGTGAATGCACGCAGATGAACACGACTGAATGTTCAAACCGAGGGTCCCCCATGCCCGGCAGGGCTACCAATAGGCGGCCGTCAAGGAAGGGGATGTCTTGGAGTTTAGGCTTTGTCATAGGCCTAATATGCGCCTTGCGTCGTAGGTTGCAAGCGTGTGCCTTTGCCACAGCGCCAAACACGCGCTCTCGCATAGACGTGATTTTCCATCTGCGAATAACCTGATATTGCTGCGATATGAAATTTTTGCTTACAGTTTTGGTGGCCATTGGTTGCCTAACGCTTCCACTGCGTGCGCAGAATACCGATTATGGTAGCGTTCGGCTGTTGAATGGCTGGCAAATGCCGGATGGTACGCATCAGGCCGCCTTGGTGTTTGACCTGAACCCCGGTTGGAAAACCTATTGGCGCAGCCCGGGGCCAAATGGCATTCCACCGCAGTTTAACTGGCTAGGCTCGCGCAACTTAGCTGGCGTCGCCATCAGTTGGCCAGTGCCGCATATGGTTGGGCCAATAGGTGCGCAGGCGCTTGGCTATACTGATCAAGTCGTTATCCCCATCCGATTTCGCGCCCAAGATGCTGGCGCTGTGTCCATTGCGCTTTATCTGGAATTTGGCGTTTGTTCCGATATTTGTATACCCGCAAGCCTAAGCCTGCTGGCCAATTTGGATGCAGGACAGGCTGAAGGCCGCGCGCTGATTGAGGCGGCGTTGCGCGACGTGCCCCATGCCGGCGGTGGCGCTGATTTTGCAAGTTATAACTGCACAATTCTGCCCGGCGCGCAGGGCTATGATGTTGCCACACGCTTGCAGCTGCGGCATGTCGATCAATCCGCCATCGTCGCCATTGAATATGATCATCCGGAAAGCTGGGTTGAAGCGCATGGCACAGTGGCAAATGGTGCGGTTCTAAGCAGTGCAGGCCAAATCCGCTTTTTTGCGGGTACAGGCATGGTGGAACGTGATCGGCTGCGCCTGACCGTGCTCACCGATGGCAATGCGTTCGAATTGCAAGGCTGCCCAGCGGGTTAAATAGGCAGGCCAGCGCTGCGTAAAGCGGCCGCTAAGCCTGTTGCATCCTCAAACAAATGGGTGCGCCAACCCCGCGCAGCCGCGCCAGCAATGTTTTCAGTCCGGTCATCGGTAAAAAACAAATCAACGCCGCGCAGGCCGCAATCCGCCTCAAGCATCGCATATATTTGTGGATTCGGTTTGGTGACCCCCATCCGCCCAGAAATATAGCGACGGTCAAATTCAGCAAGCTGAGGATAGGGCGTTTGCTCGGCAAAGCTAAAGGTTTCATCACCAAAATTGGTGAGCGCAAAAACCGGCACTCCAGCGCGGCGAAGTTGGCGCAATAGGGCCCAGCTATCGGCCATCAAAGGGGCTGCAAGTTCGGCCCAATTGTCATGCCAGTGGAGAATTTCGGCGGCCCATTGCGGATAGCGCGCCGCCCAAGCCAGCACCGTGGCCCTAAATGGCTTGCCGGCGTCAATTTCCTCATTCATCCCGTGCAAATCAACCGCTTCAAACAGTGCGTTGCGCCGGGCCTGCCCGAACAGCCGATCATAATAGGCTTCGGGGTTCCAGCTTATAAGCACATTGCCAATGTCAAAAATAACGGCCTTGGGCGGGCTAATCATGTGTATTCCGCTTGGCTGCATTGCTCCGAATGGCGCGCACAAAATACCAAACTGTCAACAGCATCAGCGGCGTTGCTCCGGCCTGTAGCCAAAGCTTGTCAATATGCGCCAGCTTGGCAATAGGGGCGAGAATATAGCCCAGCAGGCTGACCGCATAATAGCTAATGGCCACGACCGAAAGGCCTTCAACCGTTTCTTGTAAGCGCAACTGCAAATCGGCCCGCCGGTCCATGCTTTGCAACACGGCGGTATTGTGGCGTTCGGCAGCCACATCAACACGGGTGCGCAATAAATTCGCAGCGCGTTCAGCCCGCCCCGAAAGGTCTTGCAGCCGTGAGAGCGCTGATTCGCAGGTGCGCATGGCCGGGTCATAGCGGCGCATCATGAATTCGGTAAATGTTTGGCGCCCCTTTAAGCGCGCCTCGCGCAGGGCTCCAATCCGCTGGTTTACAATTGCGGCATAGGCACCAGCGGCCCCAAAGCGAAAGGCCGAGGAGGATAACAAAGTCTCAATTTCGGCGGACATGGCCAAAAGCTGATCAAGCGTTGCGCTGTCATCGCCATTGGAGGCGCTCATCGCCTGCACAATTCCGGTTAGGTTGCGATCAAGCGCGGCGACGCGCGTGGCCACATTCCGCGCCACGGGTAATGTTAGCAATGACGCGGTTTTGTAAAGCTCAACCTCTAACAAGCGCTGCGCTATGCGGCCAAGGCGGCGTTGGCCGATGCTTGGGTCGGCCAATACTAAAAACCGAATATGGCCATGGGCATCAAGGCGAAAATCGCCCGCGATAGTGGCTTCGCCATCCAATACATTGGCCACGGCAAGGCTTTCAGCCACAAACCAATGCGGCCCGTGGGCATTCAGCACAACCTCACGCGCGGCCATATCGGCGGCAGTTTCAATGCGCACAAGTGCCGAGGATAGCAAGGCTCCGGGTGCGGCGGCCAGCCAATCGCGTGGGAATAGATCAAAACTCGCGCCCGAAAAGCCACCCTTCTCCAATCCATCGACATAAATAGAATAGGTCACGAATTCAGTATGCATTTCCCATTTCAAAAAGGCGCGGCCAAGCGGGCCTGCATAATGACTGGCACCGGGGGGCGGATGGGCAACGCCATGACGATCAAGCAAGGCGAGCAGATGGGCATAATCGGCGCTCCGGTCCCGCTCGGCAGCATCAAGCGGCGTTTTGATGGCCAAAAACGCAGCCGTGCAGGGTGCGGCCAGTTCGGGAAAGGGCCGGGCATGCAACTCATTGCTAAGCGCATAGCGCTGGGGGTGATCGGCAAGTGTATGTAATGGCATTGTGGCCCCTAAATTTTGCGCAGATTTACATAGCCAGCCAGCTTACCATAGCGGCTATATCGTCGCGCCATGTGGCCCGCTCTACCTATACCGATGACCAGACCCTAAACCTAAGCGTAAAAAGCGGTTTTTGCACCTTTGGTTTATAGGCATCAATCGGTTCGGCTGTGACTGTTTGGCGATCTACTTGAGTTTTCGAATGATAACTATTGCTCAGCTTGGACTTGAACGAAAGCTTCGCGTTGTTCATGGGTGGCTTGGCGCTATCATTTTACCTTGGATTGTGTTGGCAGGGTTGACCGGCTTTTACATGAACCACAAGGATGCCGTGATTGCGTAGTTACCGGCAGGCAATGTGGGTTCGCCTGCACAGTTTACCGCTTCGCCTGAAGTGTATCCGGTGTCCGATATGGGCGCTGCCTTTGCGTTAGCCACGCATTACAGCACAGTATCAGAATTGTCATTGCAGCGAGATTGGACCTATCGTGATCGTAGGGTTTGGATCGTTGATGCTGGGAGTGACGATGTCATCATTGACCAAGAAACCGGGTTTATTTGACTGCGTGCCCGCTACAGTATTACGAGCTACGCGCCAAACGGCCAAAAGATCGGGCATGAATGGCGCTGGTCGCGCATTTTATCGTCACTGCATTCACGCGGCTGGGTGGGCGAAGCCATCGTGCAATTTTTGGCAGATATAACCGCAATTGCTTTGGTTGTCATCGGACTTAGTGGCATCGTTATCTTTTATGCACCGCGGCTGCGTCGACGGAAAAACAGGCGCGCCCGACTCAGAAATGCTTGAATTGCTAGCCGCACAGTATCGCGCTTAATCCGGGTCAGCTTCGCGCAGCATGGCGGCGGCTAGTGAAACTTGCGGATGAGACTCGCCCGGCAAGGATGATTTGCGGGGTGGAATATCGGGCAGGGTTGGTTCTGGTGCGTCAAACTCAAATTTTTCCAGCCGGTTGGCGCGGGTTGCGGCCTTGGTGGCGGAAATTTTGATATCTTCAACATCCTTGCCAGCCTGCTGGAAATGCCGATCGAGATTGCCTACCCGGTTTTCAAGTCGGTTCAAATCACCATGAAGCAGCCCAAGCTCTCGGCGGATCAGGTGGGCCTGTTCACGCATTCGCGCATCTTTTAACACAGCGCGCATGGTGTTGAGCGTCGCCATGCAGGTGGTGGGCGATACGATCCACACGCGTTTGTCAAACCCGTCACGCACCACTTCGGGGAAATTGGCGTGAAGTTCGGCATAAACCGCCTCGGAAGGCAGGAACATCAGCGCGCCATCGGCGGTTTCACCTTCGATGATGTATCTCTCCGAAACGTCGCGAATATGGGCGCGTACGGCGGTTCGAAACTGCCGCGCGGCCTCGGCCTGCTGCGTTTTATCCGATGCGTTGCGCAGCGCCTCATAGGCTTCCAGCGGGAATTTGCTGTCAATTGCAATTGGCCCCGGTGGATTGGGCAGGTGGATAAGGCAATCGGCGCGTTTGCCGTTCGACAGTGTCACCTGAAAATCATAGGAATCCGGGGCCAGCGCCTTGGTCACAATGTCATTGAGCTGAATTTCACCAAACGCACCGCGGGTTTGTTTATTTGACAGGATGTCTTGCAAGCCCAAAACGTCGCCCGACAGTTTTTCGATATTGGTTTGCGCGCGGTCAATGGTTTGCAGGCGCTCTTGCAATTCGGTCAGAGATTTTGTGGTTTTTTCGGTATTGCCGAGCATGTTCTCGCTCATCTTTTCTTGCAGCTCGATGATGGTGCGATTGGTGCGCTGGGCGTTGTTGATCAGGTTTTCATGCATGGCTTGCTGCACATCGGCAAGGCGCTGTTCCATGACCTTGAGCATGGAGGATTGCGCAGCCGCCTGCGTTTCAGACACCGATTTCACTCCGCCCGCCAGCCGCTCCTGCCCATAAGACAATTCACGCACCGAAGTGGACAGCCCTTCAACATGGCGTGCCAGTGGGGTGATGGCGCGGGTGGAGCGTGCGCTGCTTAGTAAGCCAAGCAGCAGCAGAACAATCAGCAGCGCCAGCAGGCCAAGGCCAATCGCGGCGGCCATAATCATCGGGTCGTTGAAATCGAGATCTGAAATATTCATGTGCGTCCAAACAGCCGTTCAATATCGGCTAAATTGAGTTCGATATAAGTCGGGCGACCATGGTTACACTGTCCCGACTTCGGCGTCGCCTCCATTTCGCGCAAAAGCGCATTCATTTCCGGCGCGGTCATGCGGCGACCCGCGCGGATAGAACCATGGCAGGCGATCCGCGACAATACCGCATCTATTCGTGTCGCGAGCGAGGATGATGTGCCAAGGTCGGCCAGTTGGTCTGCAATGTCATGGATCAGTGCATCACAATCGAGGTTGCCAAGCAGTGCCGGCACTTCGCGCACGCAAATCGCCGCGCCGCCAAAGGGTTCAATAACCAAGCCAAGCGCGGCAAGTTCGTCAGCAATTTCAAGCACGCGCGTTTGGTCGGGTGCGGAAAGTTCGACAATGGCTGGGATGAGTAGGGCTTGGCTGATGGGCGCATTTACGGCGCGCCGGGCCTTTAGGCGTTCATAAACCAACCGCTCATGCGCGGCATGTTGGTCAACCAGCACCATGCCGGTGGCGGTTTGCGCGACGATGTAGTTTTCATGCAGTTGCGCGCGGGC
>Ga0105053_10002564_pt1 | contig 28106 bp, 17 predicted proteins | sample BON01_FD_78093 | JGI IMG/M metagenome (GOLD analysis project Ga0105053, IMG submission 78093) | Freshwater microbial communities from Lake Bonney liftoff mats and glacier meltwater in Antarctica - BON-01 | ecosystem: Environmental > Aquatic > Freshwater > Ice > Glacier meltwater | place: Lake...
AGCGTGGCAAGATGCAGCAAGTTCGCACGAATATGGTGTCAAGTTCAGATCTGAGTTACTCAAAATTGGGAGTTTTGAAAGTAGAGCACACAAATCATTTGCCTGACAGTCCATAGCCGCAATTTATAAAAACAACAATTGGGTTGGTATTAGTAAAATCCCATATTCACTTCATCTACGAAATTCCCAGTTGAACAACTCGCTGTTGAAACATCTGCTAATGTGCCGTAGCGTACTGTGTGATATAAACATGGGGCGTCTCCTCGGAAAATAATCTTTCGAAGACGCATGATATGAGCACTGTATGTAGAAAATCTGGTGCCTACAAACATCCTTCCGCTAGCACAAATCAGCTGCTCGACCATCCCTTCATATTTCGGATGTATAGCTTCACCGAGCATCTGGTTGACTTGATACCGGAGATCTTTCATAGTTACATACTTCATCCCCGACTGGCGAAACGCCTGGAAATAATCCTCCGAGTTTTCGTCAGTAGCTAAATATATCATTTTTGAGGGATGAATAAGGCTTCGAATGTTGTTAATAGAATCTTGAGCTGGACTAAAGGCATTTTTATACTGGAGTTCGTTTCGACGAATATGTATTGAGAAATAGGATCCAGTTCCGTTTAAACACTTGATATACGCTTCTGCATATCTGTATATATCCTTACTATATACCAAGGAACTAGTTACAAAATGTTTCACGGCCCTTTGATAATCTAAAGCCAAGCCACGAATAAGTGGCATTACGCCACTGAGATACCTTAAATTTTTGCTCACATGCATAGGAAAATGCAAAATCTTTTTTTCGGGATGAACGTTTGAACCAAGAGCTAGAGTGAAATCAGTTTTTACTGCAGGTCCACTTGGCCAAATAACCGAATCCACGGAATCTCGCAGCCATAAAAAATAAGGCGTGTGGTGACCATTCGACACAACTTTTTCCACACCTGCCAGAACATCTAAAGGGATTTTTAATGAAGTTGCTTCTCTCGCGATAAACTCTTCTGTCGTTATAACTTGTAAAGTGCGCTGGAGTACTTGAAAATCAAAATAGTCATCGTAGCTGCTGGTTCCCCTTTTGCTTTTATCCTTTTCAAAAGCTGAGATGGGACCCGTATCTAACAAGTAGAACTTTACTCGAGGCGGAAGCACCAAAATTCGATCAGTGACTTTTGCAACAACAACAAATACTTCCAACGCCATGCGAATATTATTCCAACCTCCTGTGTCGTCTTCGAATGTAACGTATTTACCCGAATCGATAGATACCTTAGGAATATGAACCAAGCTGTCTTTTAATTCTTTGAAGTTCTTCCAATACCGAATTCTGTCCGCCTCAACTATTTGAGTTCTTCGCAATTGAAGCGGTCTCGCTTCACCGGCAACGAAAGATATTAAACGTAACCAAACAAGGCACATACAAAAAACCAAAAAGCAGAGTATAGAAATCAGAAAGTACTTTCTCCTGTTTTGTCGTTTCTGTCTCTCCGTCTTCATCATCACGCCCAGGACGATATTTTGTAAACGATATAAAAAGTGCCTTGAGTTTTTTTCGGCATGCAGGACAATGAGGTGTCTTTCGTGCTTGAAAAAATGGGATTTCAAAGGAGGTTGTCAATAACACTGCAACTGAAATATGCTCACTTTGGGGAGGAATGGGCAAAATAGTACTTATTACAGCCAATCTGAAAAACAATCAAATTGGAGAATTCATTCTGAAGGAGATTGTTCTACCATTTCATTGTGTTAGTGCCGGAGATACCCGAAAGAAACTAAGCTATTTCGTTGAAGTTCATTTCTATCAAAACGGATTCGCAAAATCATTCCAAGGTTCACTATCCAGAATGCCTACTCCTTATTACGTTCGTGTACGATCTGACAACAAAATGCAAATATGCATGTCTAAGATTAACGGACAGGCTTTACCAATAGGAGAAAATGAAGCAAAACAAGTTTTAATATGGCTTGCTTATTTTCTTTCATCATTTTGGGGGAACGTGGAAGAAGCGGTGGCAAAGGGACTTATATCTCAAGGAACATTTTGGTACTTGGATACAAGACTCGACGAATTAGAAAACATTTCGAATCGTGGAATCGAAGGCAGGCTTAAGCAAGCTTCATTTGCTATTGATTGGTATTTAAAAAATGATTTGGAGCTCATCAGTATTTGTCAAGGAGATTGCAAAGGAGCTAACATTTTATTCGATTACAATACCAAGGAGTCTTGGTTGGTTGATTTCCAATATACAGGGGCTTGTTCTATTTCAAAAGATTTGGCCTATTTCTTTACCTGCGCTTGTGAAGAAGAAAATGCTGATGAAATATACCTTGATTACTATTTGGAAGCGTTGAATGGTTTTCTGGTTGGAAAAAGCAGACCGATTACGAAAGGCCATTTGGAGGTTTCATTGTAATTTGCAACATGCGATTTAGATCGTTGGATAAGTGGATGGGGATGGCGGGGACATGATATAAAGCATATAATTGAAAAACACTTGGATAAACTTGATCGAGGTGCCAACATCACGAAAGAACAGTATAAAGAACGCGTGAGGCAAGTCTTCCCGTTTCCAAAATGATTCGATTATTACTAAAAAATTACCACTTTTCCTCTCCAAGAACCAAATCTGAGTAAAAATTCCACACATAGATACACTGGTCTTCACCTACTGCAACTATTTGCTTCTCATCAGGACTCCAGGCTATGCTAGAGATGGAAGTAAACGCAGTTCCATTGGATATAGCAACAAGATGCCCTGATTTCACATCCCAAACTCTGATACGAGAATCAGTTGAACTTGCTGCTATATAAGAACCCGAGAGAGGAGATACTTGCGCACACGTGAATGCTATCTGTTTCCCAATGCCCAACGAAACTTCGGTGACTGGATCCGGAACATCAAAATCCCAACTAAACAGACATCCATCTGTACCTGCGGTGATAACTTCGTTCTCGCTATCTAGTCTCTGTGTCATCGATACAAAGCCCCCCGCTCTACCTAAGGAATGCTGAACAATTCGCTTTTCCTTCTTCAAATCATAGGTAAACATGGACTTATCATGACTGCAAGAATGGAGCAAATGAACTTGACCGCAATCAGCTATTAATCCCGTTACTGGCTTCGAAACGTGATCTCCAAACTCGAACAACTGGGATTTAGTAGAGCGAGACCATAATCTGACACCACCCCTTGTACCCCCAGTCGCAAGATAAAGTCTCGCTGCGCATATTGATGACACACCATGTGCATGCGCAGGAGATATCTCCCACAAACGTCTTCCGGTTTTCGGGTCAAAACTTCGAACAAACCCTGATGAATAACCTGCAATAACTTCTTCTGTTGGTCCATTTTCATCAAAAACTAGGCATGTCCCGAATTCTCCTTTTTGTGCAGGACCGGTGCTTGAAACAACAGAGTAGTCTGAAAGGTCCCATACTCTGACTTGGCCAGTGTAGCTTAATGTGGCAAATCGTATCGAGCAAGATTTCTTGAATGACACCCCAACCAGAGCGGCGGTTTCACTCTGAGTGTGCTTGCGTACCTGCATTTGATTAGCATCGATCTCAAACACATATCCAGTTGATGTACCTGCAAATAGATTTCCGTTTGAATGGCAAGTTAGACTGGTTACAGGACCGTTTAATGTCATTTCAGCATCGAGTTTCCATGAAGAACCATGTCCATATAACCGTTTGACAGTTCCATCCCCACCACCAACAAATACGTAGTCATCACTTGCACAAATGGCCTTAGCTCCTCCACTGCAAACTGGGAACGTCGCACTGTAGACAAGATTTGAAACATTATACACATTGATATCCGAAATGCTCGTACAAAGCATCAAACTCGTACCGCAGGGCGACAAACAACTGTCAGTATAGTCTCTGTTCATTCCTGCTATCATCTTGAACTCGGAGGAATGCACTTGGTAGGTCATACTTCCTACGGAATATATTAACTCATACGCAACTACCTTGTGGTGACTTGCGAAAAGTATGTAGCTCGGTCTGTGTTTATTAGACGCTGGCACTAGAGGTCCCCATACAAGAGTAGTAGTCACATCGGCAGAGGTAACATTGCCCACCAATTCTCCTGATTGAAGATCCCATATAAAAAGCGACCCATCAAGTCCAGATCCAGCGAGAAACATTTCATCAGGCGAGAAAGCCAAGGCACGCACCCCACCTTTAATCCCTCTCAAAGTATATATATCTATATGATGAGTTAAATCCCATACGATAACTCGCGATTGGGGAATAGATTGTCTATGAGAGCCTTCTTGCCCGGATGCAGCAAATGTGCCTTTCTTGGAAACAGATACAACCGAAACCATTTCATCGTGGCCTCGTAGAAATATCTGATCATGATCATTCCGTATGTTTTGAACCACCACATTGCATCCCATTCTAACCAAGTCAAAACCTTCATATACTTTTCACACAACTCACCTACCCTATAAGCAGCATTTCGGGATTCCTTGGGTAGGCACATAGCACTTGCCTGCCAGAGAACCCAATCACATGCTCCAGCTCCATTGGACTATCTGCTCAGTTAAGTAAGAAACGTTTCAAACAAATGTAATCCCTCACGTACCTGCTTCCTCCATGATGTCAGTTTAAACCGTTACAAACAACGAATAGCCCCCCTCAACAAAAATCCGTTGCCTGATGGGGAAAGCGAGGAACTATACTATCATACCAATACGGGGATCGAGAAAGAATCCGTTACAACAGAGTAAGCAGCGTGAGGTAGACGATATTCGAAATGCGGCAGATCCATTGCTCCAGAGAAAACTGCAGCAGCGTGAGATGGAAGACACTCGAGAGGAAGGTGACAAGGGCATGTCGAATTTTAATACCGTTTTGAAAAAAGCGAAAGAGGCTACTGGATTATGTATGTCTGAATTACCGGAGGAAATGTATTCTTCTCGTGATCTTGAGCTGACGCTTTGGACTGCATTGGTGGATGATAAAACCATGCAGAAAATATCTCTGAGCAATACTAGGCGACTTCGAGACGGGGTTCCGATTGGATGGGAGAGTGCTGAAAGAAATGACAGCAAAAGAGGGGCTTTGAATTTAGTTAATTCATTTATAAACTCTGATAAAAAAGAAGATGCAACAATAGTACCGTTTCTGGGGATTCGGTCACTTCTCATTCCATACGCTCTTGAGGTGACTGATACAGGATTACTCAAGCTGGCATTTTCCTGCAAATCGTTAGTAAAACTGAATCTACGTGGTTGTGTAAAAGTAACAGATGTTGGTATTCGCGCACTTGCAAAACAAAATCCATCTCTTGAGTTATTGGATATAAGTTATTGTACACAAGTTCGTGGTGCTGGTCTTGTCGCTGTAGGTAACTGTTGTCAGCAATTAAAAGTGCTAAGAATAAGAAGATGTCCAGCGTCTGAAGACTGGGTTCTCAACAGACTCGCCACCGGCTTACCAGAATTAACTGAATTAGATCTTTCTGAAAACCCGAATTTGAAAGATGATTCCTTGAAAAGTATTGCACGCAGATGTTGCAAGTTAGAAAAATTGTCGATTGCTTATTGCCGTGAAATTTCTGATGTAGGAGTTTTGGCAGTGACTGAATGGTGTAAGGGCCTGGAATACCTCGATTTGACTAGGAAAAAACTACCTCATAAAATTACGGATGTATGTCTATTATCTCTGGCTGAACGATGCACCTGCTTAACAACACTCATATTACCTGGAAACGAATTCATAACGGATGTTGGATTGAGTTGGCTTGCATCAGGATGTCATTCACTTGAGAAATTGAATATTTCAAAATGTTTCAAAATTACAGACTCTGGATTACGTGCTCTTAGCGAAGGTTGCCCTGAATTAAAGTGGTTGAATCTTTCATGTTTAACAACTGTGAGTGATGTAGGAATGCGTTTATTGGGTCATGGCTGCAGACGTCTTGAGTATTTAAATCTATCTTCTATCTATTTGCTTACCGACGGCGTCCAGCGAGATTTCGGGATTGAAGGGTTACAATCGATGCTCAGTTTTTGCACGCAATTGACACATATCATATTAAACGGCTGTTTTCAGGTTGGGCCTCGAGTTCTTAAGATATTATCTCAAGGAATCGATCGTGTAACTGAACTCAAGTCTAATAAATTAGGACACCAGCTTCACACCCTTGACCTCGCAAAATTACCCCAAATGACTTCCCAAAAATGCTTAGATATTCTACTGTCTAGTGCAACTGGAGATTCCCTTGTATGTCTTAACCTTTCGGAATGCGAGAATGTTGACGACAGGGTGCTGACATACATTGGCCGATATTGTAGCAAGCTGGAAATTCTTAATATATCCAGATGCCTTTTGATTTCTGGAAGAGGAGTTACTTCCATGTGCCGAGGGTCAAAAGGAAAATGCATTCAAGATATTGATCTCAGTTTCTGTTCTGGAATAAACGATTTAGCCCTTCTTGCTCTATCCGAGTCTAAATTTCCGATAAAGAGACTACTGTTGGTTTCATGTTCATACATAACTGAAACAGGAGTAGCATGGCTCTCATCCAAAGTCCCAACGATACAAGAATTGAATCTCAAAGGATGTGATGGTGTCTCTAAGAATGGCCTTCTCTCTTTGATAGATGCATGGAAGTATACCTCATTTCGAAATGATCAAAACTTTTTTGGAGTGTTTCCTCAAGATAAATGTGACGATATGAGATTCATTGATGAATACGGTTCGATTTTTAAAGCAGCAGTGCTGATTCAAACTACATACCGAAGTAAAATGGCTCGAAGACAAATGGCTAAAAAAAAAGAGCAGGCTCTTATGCAATGGGTTGCAAGTAAACTACAGGCGCATTGGAGAGCCAAAGTAGCTCGAAAGTACACATTAATAAAGCGGCTTCAAAGGAACCTGGAGGTCGAAGCAGCAATAAAAATGCAATCGGTATTCCGTTCTAAAGTCGCAAAGAAAAAGGCTCAAGTCCAACGACAGCTCATGTACGAAAAGAAATGTCTCCAATCGGCAATCTTAATCCAAAACCGTTGGCGAGGAAAGCTAGCTCGAAATATAATGGAAGTAGCCAAGCAAAAGCAGCGTTTGTATGTTCAAAAATGCAATGAATCAGCCTCAAAAATGCAAAAAATATGGCGAGGGAAACGAGGCAGAAGTGATTTCAAGATAGCGCGAGCTGCTCGTCTCTCTCAATTAGCCAAAGAAGATCAAGCCTCAATTCGACTTCAAGGAGTGATTCGAGGTCGCAAAGCGCGCTTAGAATTGGCAGAGAAAAGACGGAAACTCGCGGTTGAAGATCAGGAGCTAGACCTTGCTGCAGTGAAGTTGCAACAAGCATGTAGAGGAAGGTTGGCCCGTAAGCAACAGCAAAAGATGATTCAGAACATGCGTGATTTGGAAATGGCAGCGCTCCGAGTTCAGTGTATGTGGCGACAGAAAACGGGTGCATTCGCTGTACAACTTATCAAGCAAGGAAAACGTGAAGCCGGATTGCAACGAGCAGCATTGCTGGTTCAATGTGCGTGGCGGGGAAGGAAAGGTAAACTGGGAGCTCAATTGATTCGCATGGGAAAAAACTGCAAGAAGAACAAGAGCAAGCAGCCGCCCTTCAGCTTCAATGCATTGCTAGAAAAAGACTGGCAACTAAAATGCTGGATAAGAAAAGAGAAGCAAAACTGGATTTAGAAAGGAGGCAGAATGATCTGGATTACTGGGCTGCTGTAGAGGTTCAAAGGAAGTACCGAGGACTAGTGGGAAGAAAACGAGCTACCTTTCTACGTGAGCAGAGAATGAGACGATGGAAAGAAATGTTTGATTATGAGCAAGATAGACCCTTTTACTACCATCAGACAACTGGAGAAGTCCGGTGGCGTAAACCCCAGGGTTTACTAGATTTGTTACCTAGACCAAAATGCACTAATTGTGTTGAAGTAGATGCATATATGGAATGTGGCGTATGCATTGAGATGTATTGCGAGAAATGCTGGACTAGAATTCATTCTGGTGGTTACCGAATCGATCATAAATATCGGTCATTATATGATGCATATGAGAAGCGTGTGGATTATGGTGACGGAGAATGGCCTTCAGTCTGGAGAACGGAGATTGAGCAGGATGAGCTACTTGGTTGGCACCAACTTCAACGAAAGGAACAACGAGAAAATGGAGAGGAACCTACTTTTGGGATCCCTGAACTTGAAATACATCCTGATAAAGAATTGGAACCAGACATATCGTCAGATACTACCCCATCATCGGATAACAATACATCTGATGAAAATCGTGGATGGAGAAAAGCATGGGATGTTGAGAACGATCGTGAATATTACGTTGATTTCAACAAGCGTAAGATTACGTTTTCAAAACCGGAAGAATACACTTCTCCAAGGGAAGAGGACTGTTGGAAAGAATACTTTGATGACCAGCAATACAATGCCTATTATTACTACAATCATAAAACTGGCATTTGCACCTATGAAACTCCTCCTGGGTTTGAAAACAAGAATGCAATAACTCATGAAGTGGATCCAATTTGGACCAAACACTATCATCAAACCACAGGCCAGGGATTTTACTACAACAAAAATAATGGGATTTCGACCTTCGATCGCCCAGCCGAGTACATAACTCCTCGCGAAGAACGAGAAAGAATTGAAGCTGACAAAAACCGAATAAGTGATTGGGTGCAGATTAAAGATGGAGAGACATCAACGTATTACAATACGTCAACCCAACAAACGCTATCTGAAAGGCCTCCTGACTATATAACTCCAAGACAAGCAAAGTGGGCCAAGTACTTTGATGAGAGCACTAGTCGACCATATTACTACAATGAAACAACGAATGAATCCCAGTTCATGAGACCGGACGGTTTCTCAACCCCTCGTGTTGAAGGCATGGAGTACGGAGCGAATGGTTGGATCAAGTATCCCGATATACAGACCGGAGAAATCATCTACGAAAATATTGAAAGTGGATTGTTTGCACATCATTTGCCTGGTGATTTCTTTCTGGCAGAGGAAGAAGAAACGAAGGTTATGGAATGTCAAGAAATCGTACCCCCAATAGTGACTGAAGAAGAACAAAGAGAAGATAATGTATCTATTGACAAGTTTGTGTTTACTGTACAAGATCTTTCGAAGAATGATGATTGGTCGGATCAAGGCATCGAAAGATGGATAGGTGCTTTTGCGGAACATCAGACTCTTGAAGTTACTACTCCTCCACTACGACCAGAAATTCGACAACAAATTTGCGACTTGTGCGATGAATTTGATTTTGATTATGCAATGAAAGGTTTAGGCAACATGAGAAGCCTGGTCCTAACTAAAAACAAGGCTTTATTTTAAAAACTGTATTCAAAATTCTTATTATTGTTATTGCTCCAGTAGTTCAAGTAATCCGCCAACATCAACTGTGGATGGATGATCAGGTCCTAGATGAGTCATATAAATTGATTGTGCTGCTGATAAATTGGTTTTCGCTATATTTTTGTCCTTGCCAATCAAAAGGCGCATGAGCCCCAAAGTGAATTGGGCTTCTCCTGTAACAATATGATTCTCACCTAAAAACTGTTCACGTGCTTTTAAAATAGTAACAAGCATTTGAAGTGATTCTTCACATTGAGCTGCTTCCAGTTGCTGTGTTTTTTCACCAGCGACACGAATGGTGGTGAGATACTTGTACCATATGTCGACAACTTTATCATACAATGCCAATGAGGACTCAATTCTGTTCTGAGCATCAAATACTGATGCCAAGTGAAAATAACCTGGGGCTGCATCAACGTGTTCAGGCCCTGATTCTAAACTCATCCAATAGATATCTTGTGCAAAATGCTGACTTGCCTCTTGAAACTTTCCCTGCGCAGCGAAATTCTTTCCAAATGTTCTCTCTAGTTGAGATTTTACCTTAAGCGAAGGATTTGAAGCTTGAAGTACACTCCAATTTGCATACCCGAGATACTCTTGTGTCTGTCTGAAATTTTTCGTACCCAGACTGGATTGAGCAAGCAGCAGATAAGCTGGAACCAATTCAATACTATCTTTACCATATACCTCTTGAGCATATTTTAAACTTTGAACAGCTCCAGCAAGGGCTAAATCATATTGGCCTTGAACAAGGAAACTCTCTGCAACATTGTGAGTTAGGGTGATGAGATCTTTCTTTCCTTGTTTTCTGATTTTGTCTCTTTTCACACGTTCCTCTTCTGAGGAAATACTGGATGTTTTTTCCTCAAGTGGTCCAATAAGAGGCATTAGTTTATGCATAATTCCCTCCCACGAAATGACGGCCTCCTGCTTACTTCCATAGTACTTGGTGCCCATCGGAGTCACTAGTGCTACATTAGCAGGTCCACCAGTGAGATCACAAATGAACTTGACTCCTTTTGGTGCCGACAACGCACTCACGGACTCCATCCTGAACCCATTGACTTTGGCTTGCGAGGCCCATGAGGCATGCAAAACACATTCCTTTCTCATCACACTCAGTGTTTTTCAACGGATATATATTCTTTTTAGAACAATAAATCAAATTGATGAACAAAGACAATATACTATTTATTGAACAGCCAACTCCATGGGGTGGTTTAATGGATGTTCGGCAATTAACTTTGCGTGACTTGCGATTGCACTTGAGAGCCAGAAATGTAGAAAATACCTCAGGCACTAAATTGGAGCTCGCTGAGAAACTCAAAGCCATATTACAGGAAGAACATAGAATTGTTTGGGACAAACATCAGAATAATGTATCTAGAGCCGAGCTGAGATTAAAGGCGCTCATCAGAACCGCCAAGGAAGAAGACCAAACATTCAATGTCTCTTTAGTAAACGGATGGATCAAGAGTTCAGAAAGCAAAGGAGCCTGGAATTGGTCCATAGACAAACGATCATTAGCTTATCGTGTTGCACAAGCAAGAAAAAAACACGAAATTGGTGTCCGTAGCCAACAACGAAAAATTCCCATTCTGGCAAAATCAAAAAAAGTTCAACAAGTCCACAAAGTAAATCCCTTACTAACTGGAGTAAAAAGTGATCACACATGCACATATAGATCAGAATTCGACGGAGAGAATTATTATTGTGTGAATAGGAGAGTAGTTGCAACCGATGGGAATGAGCAACGTACATGTGCGTTTCATGTTTCAAATTGCACCAATACAATTCACCATCAACAAGATAACTCAACTAGAGTGAAAAAGCCAAACGAACTTGGATTATGCTTGGAGTGCTATCGACGCATTAAAAGGCGGCAACCATTTGAATTTCAAAAATATAAATGTCCTGGAACGCATATTGTCCGTCAAGAAAGAGATTTAAAGCTCGCGCAAGTCCGCGAAGTGAATTCAAAACCAATAGAAAAGAGTAATTCAATACGGTTTTGCAAATGGAAAGCAGATGCAGGAAATAACATCACTCTTAAATGCACGAACAAAGTACTTCATGATGGGAAAACAACTTGTGGATTTCACACAACGCGATGTGAACTTCAACATCCAGCAGAAAATCCAAAGATTATCGAACCCAATATACATGGCATGTGCCGATCGCATTATAGCGCTAAAACAGGATTTGATCCTGAAATACAAATGGATCAATGGAACACAGAAATTAACCATGTAATGTATCCTCCAGGAGTGGTCCTTGATATTAAAGCCCCAATTGAGCCCCGAGAAAACAGCTTGCGACCGATTCAAAAGCAAAAGGTTATGAAAGAAACTGTCAAACTTTTGGAGGATATTGATCCTTTATTGGATATCGATGTTCTAGCATATTTGAAGGTGATCACCGCAAAAATCAAAACAGGAATGTATTCAAAAAACATGCATTCGGCATTTAAGAAAGCCATGAAGAGAATTGGAGCAGACGAAATGCAAAAAACATTTGCAGAGCACAAGAAAAAGGCTCAGCGTTTATTCCTCGGCAAGTATTGGTCCACCACTATTCAAAGAGTGTACCGAGGTTACAGAGGACGTTTGAAATGTAATCACATGCGAATGACGAAACGAGGCCATTTAAGATGCCAACTAGTGGTGATGATTCAAGCCTTGCATCGAGGGAATGTTGGCAGATTTCATGCACTACAGCACAGCATTCAAGTCCACAATGCAGTAGTTGTATTTCAGAAATTGGTCCGCGGGTTCAATTCCAGACGAGAGACCAAGCAGCTAAAAAGCACAATGGACATCCAGAGATGCATTCGTGGGTATTTGTGTAGATTGGAAATTTCCTCCAAAGTACTTTTAGCAGAATTCAGAGCTAGGAGGGTGGATCAGATGTGGGCGCAAATGACACTGATTCGATATTTACGGCAATATATCAAACGTTTCAGAAAATATAAACGGCTTCGTCTCCAAGAAAAACAAGAGCAAGCTGCAACTGATATTCAACACGTTTTCAGGGCGTATACTCGTTTGTGCAGGTCGAAAATTACTGCTTTGCGGATGGCTCTTTGCCATCGTTCAGCTACATTAATCCAGAGAGCCATTCGACAAAGGATGCAATTCCGACAACAAATTTTGGAGTTGCTGAGAAGGGAAAAGGCTGCTTTGAAAATAGAAAGCGTGTGGCGATCATTCAGATGCAGGATTCGTTTGATGATGGAAAATGAAGCCCTGGAAAAGGCGTGGCAATATTTAGGAAGCAACCAAGACAAATACGGATATTTGCTGCCCAAGACCACATACACGAACCCTATAGCAACATACCCCGCAACAAGTTTCTGGGTAGATAAAGGCGCGAGACGACTTGCTGATTTAATGGATGGTATGAAAAAAGGAAAACCAATCACGAATCAACAGATTCACGAAGAAAACCGAGGAACACCACAAGAAAAGAAAGACCTTTGGACTGTGGTTCCATTTCTAGCATTTGATCCACATGGATCTGGAATGGTCAAACGTCACGAGTTTAGACAAGGATTGTTGAAAATGGGATACCAAATGTCAAATGACCAAATAGAAGCCATACTCACTCGATGGGCTGATAACCGAGGACATGTTAACTACCTTGCATTCATGGATTTCGTCTCTCAAGAAGTATATTGCTGTGTTCTCCATCGTGCATGGGCATGCCCTAGCTGCGTCTGTTATGGCGCATGTGTCAAATGCAAGTGCGATTGCTTTTCAAAATCAAGCGATTCAAAAACACAACGCACAATGTGTTCTTGTGGCCATTATGTAGCTATGCATCGTCTGGTTCCAAGAACATTCTCCAGCCCAGCATCATCCATTCTGCCAAAGCAAAGCCTTGATCGAATGCTAATCCCTTCTCTACCTCAGTCCATGTCGCCTGATACAAAAGGAGTACCTATTGAGAATTCAAAACTCACGATGTCCTATTCGACTCAAGACCTGGGAATTCGGGCGCAAACTGCCCCTCACAAAAACAACAAACGCACCCGATTAGAGTTCAAACCTTCAATAAATGCAACGCCAGCCCAGAACTCATTAGCCTTTCAAAAACTTGGAGCGAAAATCATCAGCGATATATCTCTAGAATCAAAGGCAATCGTGGCGAATATGTCCAGCGGTTTCAAACCTGTACAAAACACCGAGTCCGATAATAAACTCGCCATAAAAGCCATCCAAGCTCATCCTGAACAATTGGGTCGATTACTCCTTTCCAGTGCCGCGAGACCTCACACAAGCACCCACTTGAAACGAGATAGAAAACAATTCGCCGAGAGATTGGTCGAGGCAAAAAAACGAGGGAAGGAGTTGCAAGTGGACTTGTCATGGACAACACTCGAGGAGTTCTCCAAGTCGTTTACTGTGAGAGACCCAGTGCCACTAATAATCAATGACCAGTTGCGAATGGAGACTACAATCGCTCCTCTTTATGTAGACATGCTACTTGCACTATCCTCAGAAGAATGCGGATTGCTAGAAGATTCATCCGCATTCATATCATATGTGTTCCAAAGTTTCGCGTTTATTGATCGGCACTGGAAAAAACTAGTCTACGATATGAGAACAGGAACACTCGATCGTCATATCGATATTCCATCACGAACACGAAAAGCAGTGGAGAAACTTCTGAAGCCTAATCCTACAAGAGCCGCTACATTTGATAAGTGCATGCAACAATTGGGATTTTACAAAAGTGCATCTGAACTGCAACCGGAATTCTCAGCGCCACGAAATAGTAACCACCGCCACAAAGAAAAAGTCTCTCAAATTCTTAGTGCTCGAATCCCGATGAATCCGCAGCAGAGTAAGGTCCAAATTGGATCGAAAACCGTAGATGACATGGATGGCCGTGAAACTACCAAAACATTGAACAAGATCAATCATAAGGATACATATGAATTCGCAAAACGCCCAAGAATCACTCCTGTCAAAATACTTGAGAGAAATTCCCGAAATAGTCGACAGTATGTTTGTTCCTTTCCTGGTTGCGGACGGGTGTTTTCAAATAGAAGAATCGCAGAAAAACATGGATTGAATGACCACAAGGGAAAGTTTCGTCTCGCAAATGAAATGATACTCATCGACGAGAAAATGCACGCTTTCTGGCCCAAGAAAGCACCATGGATTCCAAATTCCAAATCTCGCAAAACATTGCATAATCCAAAGGAAGAGTCACGGCTAGCTCGCGAGGAGTTTGTTCATGCATTTCCTCAAAGATGCAGCCGCAATGGCTGTCCATTGAGATTCAAAACTGAAAAGGAGATGAATGCACATGTGCAAGCAGTTCATTTACGAGATGAAGAGCTGAAAGAGTTGATTGGTCCTGTGGAAAATATTTCAAATCTACAATTCAGAAATAGTCTTCAGCAATCACCCCCTTCGTCATTGCCATTAGGAATCAATATCCCTTGTTGCTCCACACATTGGATACTACTAAGACCAAGATGTCAAGAATGTGAGTTTTTGTTGAAATCAAAAATACCTGTCTGTCCATTGGAATTCTATGAAAGTGTTCGAATAGAACAAAAGCTATCCTTCTCAGTAACCAAACCTGCTGCTGCTCACATAGTAGACACTCAAGGCAACCAATGTCTCGGACATGTACGCGGATTGTTTACAGACAAGGTAGGTAGAGCATTCATCGCATATACAAAGTATCAATTCGCGTCGGATATCACTCCTCCACTTCCTGAAAACTACGATCGAGAATATCAATTGACTGAAGACAAAAGTTCCGTTCTAATCCGGCCGATGAGTTCAATTGTGGGCCTCAGTTTTGTTATTCGATGTGAAAAACGTGAGTTTCACAGAAGAAAAAGACAAGGGGAACTACCCGTCATTCATCAGGAATATGGAAACGATGCCTCTTTATTGAAACCGGGAAACTACTTCGTGTACGAAGAAGAAGAAAGTGAATCGCTATCAGTTGGTGCATATATTCCTCACCGGCGTCGTATCAATGGAACTTTCTAATTAATAAACTAAATTGAAAGTGCCTGAATCCTTTCAATCATTTCTGCTGACAAACCAGACATGTTACTCAGCGAATTCTGCTTCTCAAATTCTTTGCTTTCATGAACCATGTCACGCTGATTCAATCCAATGTACATGGTCATCAAACTTCTAAAGAATTCTGAATCTGACAGCGAATACATTTGGTCTAGACGATCAAATGGACTGACATGTTCATCAACAGAAACAGCCTTTTGAATAATCTCGGCGTTATCAATTGAAGATGATCTTGATTTCCTCATCGATAAATCAGACCCAACACGTTTCATTCTCGCCCAAATCCCACCATCAGAATTCCGCCTAGGTCGCGAAACGGATGAATCTAGCTCATGAACATACATAGTCTTCTCAGATGTCAGCCAGGATTGAATCTCTTCAAACGCTCCAGAGATCCATCGCCCAACGTCGAGCAACACCTGCTGCGACCTCATCTCCCTGATGGCTCGTTCCATGCTAACAAGTCCGAAAGGGTCTACGTGTCCGCTGGTGCTTGAATCGAGTTCTTGAGACACCATTTGCTTGAGTATGCACACATGGTCCAATACAACTGCTACAAGGATGCGGTTTTCCATCACACTGTCCTTGGCCAAGTATTCGTCACGTGTACCGTTCTTTAAGCTAGTGGCAACATAAATAGGTTTAATGATGACCTGTAACCCTGCGCTGTTCTCGTGGCGGTTTTGAGACACCAGCAACATCGCAAGTCGCACATCATCCGGTGGAAGCGAGGCATGCACAGGGACACCGTGAACAAGCAGCACGGATCCGACAGTTAGGCACAATGCAGCTTCGTCAAATGTATCATTGCCCGACATGTAGCTTCCCTCAAGTATGTCCATGGCGGTCTCTAGACTTTCCCATTCATTGATGAAGCGCCACGGGAAATTCATATTCAAACCGGTAAATTCAAGTTGAGGCTGAATTCTTCGCAGCAATACAGTTGATGCTAAGGGGTTTGTTAATGCCGAGGTTTTCAACAATAGTTTAGGCGATAACAACAAGGGCTTGACGATGTTTCGAATCACCAGATAGTTCCTCAACCAGCTCGACTTGTCTGAAGCAGTTCCTTGAAGCATTAAAATCAAATCGCGACAATCGGTGGCTGTTTCTTTCAAAAATGATTTCGAGTTCTCGTTCTTGGAAATACCTTGTGCATGAAAGCAAAGAACTATGGCGAACCTCTCCATATCATCTAAAGAGCATCGACAAGCTATCAGATCATCTCCCCCACCTAACAATGCCAGCATGCCATTGTCAGTGTCAAGATCTGCACTGGCGCACAAAACGGTAGTACCAGAGTCCTCAATGAGCCATTCCATCAAATTCAAAAAAACGGTCCCCGCAATCGATGAAATGGCTACATTGGATGTTGCTTGAAGTGAAACTGATTTCATGCGCCACTTCATTCTACAGAACAGACGACAACACCATTGCAGCTGCGTTGAGACCCTTTATAGACTCTGAAGCTAGATCGCGGATCAATATTTGGAAACCTGTCTATCAAAGCGTAAGTTTAAAATCCATTTCTGTTCCAATCTTTCACCGTGGATAGCCTTCAAAAGAGAACATGTACAATGAAGAATGGTTTAAAGATTTGGATCCTGGTGAAGGAGCAATCTTTCCAAGCTCCGTACTATCCACTGGAGAACCAATTTATATACTTGTTCCGGAATCCACCGTTGAAGATCTATACATATATGGTGGCGAATCACACGGCTCCCCTCAATTCCATTCAGCATCTGGATATGACTCGCCGTCATGGGAGGATTTAGAAACCCTTTGGGATAACGTGACTGGAGTGAAAAACATCCACAAACGAGCATACCTGATTCCCAATGAAGTTGAAATCGGCTCCCTCTTCCTTGACAAAGGTGGAGCATTAGCGGCTCAAAAGGAATTAGAAGCCAGTATACTTTCTTTGGGAAGAGGAAATAAAAACATATGGTCTACTTGGAGTCTGCTCGGAAACACGTAAGTGACAACCGTTGTGTCTTCAATCAATTAACATTTGTTAGACATCGTGTTCTTGGAGATTTGTCCAAAGCAATGAACTGTTTTCGGTAAGTTTTTTATTTTGGTAAGAAGCTTGCTTTTTACATGAATGTATGCATAGTCGTGCATTAGTTTTCCAGCCTTCGCCGAAACCTTACGCTGATATCCTACTCAACATGGCAGCGATGCTTTTTAATATAGGATATCTTTCGGACGCAGAATTTCTATTGACTCAAAGCAACATTATTAGTCCAAACGGTGTGTTGCAATTGTTTCTGTTGGGGAATGTTAAACACTCGCTTGGCCATGTTCAAGAATCCGTCGCTTTATATCGGCAATGTTTGAAATTGCAACCTCAGTTTCAATTGGCTAAAAAAGCTTTGATGGAACTGGGGGATATGTCGCCTGATACTGATTCATCACTCTCTATGTTGTATTCTGGGTTACGAGCCAATATAGGCCTTGTTTTTATTGCTGCCGGAATACTTTTATTTTTTACTCCATCTTCCAAAGATACTCAAACCAGTACAAAGAAAAAGAAACGAAGAAGATGATTTTAGAATTTAATGAAGTGCTATTTGAAAAGGAGTATTTATTATTATGAAGGCAGATTTAAATGAAGAATTAAAGTTCATCGTGCGCCGAGAGACTCGATTGAATCTCAAGGCTGCTTCGCTTCTCAAAGACTTGAAGAATCTCATCTTCACCAAATTCTTCCATTGCATTGCTGATGCCACTTAGGCCTGTTACTATCTGCTCAAAACCGCTCTGAAATTTCTGATATACTTCCAAAAGGTCTGGTGAATCAGGCGTCAAACTCTTTTTGAATCCGATATCCTGCAGATTCTGACTATCAATTAATTTGTCAAAATCATTGAGAACCGAGGCTTTCAGTTTACAGAATTCAAGTCCCTCGAAATCTACACAACAATCGACTGTGCAGCATCTCCCTGCTTCGCAATCCGTTAACGCGGATGGCACAGTAAGTTCACTAGCAATTGCCACACTCGCAATGATGTACGCTAGTATCCATCTCATCATTTCAATTGATTAATCGTGTGGTATATTCAAGATGGAGTAATACATCTTGTGTGGTACGAACATTTTTGGGACTACATGTGGGGGGCTATCGATCATCCTTTTACATTTCGTATGGGTCGCAAGAAGACGAGTCAATTGGTGAAGTCACGCGGCGAATTTGAAACTCAAGGTTTAACTATCAAAGAATGGCAACGCACGCCTAAACAACTCGTTAGTGAATTCTGTCAAGGTCAGAAGCGTCCTCGACCTCTTTACAAACAAACCAAAGGTGAAGGGTTTCGTTGCCGTTTGGTTCTGCCCGATCCAAAGGGAAATAGCGAAAAGGATATCGTTTTATGCACTGCCGAGTCTTTCGAAACTCAAGTTGAAAGTGAACATGCTGCAGCTCTATTGGGGCTGAAGCACGTAGACGGGGAAAGACAGCACGAGAAACGACTGCCAGAACCGTATCGTACTGCATGGCTATTACTCACCGGAAGAAAAGAAGGAAAATTGGCACCTTCTAAAGAGACCTTTGACTTTATCTGTGAATTTTGTCAAAAAGGATTTAAGAAAGAGCACGGTTTAACAATCCATGTGAAACGAGAACATGCTGTTGAAGTCGCGGCAAAACTTGAGCTCGATACGTCAGAAGACGAGGATCATTTTGATTTGTTTCCTGTTGAAGATCGGAAACCAGTTCCCATAACGGAACCAAGAACGGAATTTTCTGTTTCTTCTGTAGGAAAATTTGCCACCAAGCACGAAAAACGTTTGCACCACGAGGCAAAAGGTGAACTCTACCGAAATGCAGCGAAGAAGAGGGAAGCACATAAGCAAAGTAACTTGTATGCTGCTGTGATGATGAGTGAACAAAACCGTGTATTTGTAGAGGAGGTGATACAATCGGTGAGGACAAAGTCTTTGAAGTCCAGTACCAACAAAGTAACCGAACAAGTAAACACATCACTGGTAGATCTTGGTTTTAGGCAGGAGGATATCTTAGCAGCAGTTGGTGAATGTGAAAAATCTGATACATTATTGGATTGGCTCTGTCTTCATGTGGAGGAAAAGTTTCTTCCAAAGCAATTTCGAGCAACTGGTTCTCAATTTGAAGTAGTGCAAAGTGTCATCAACAAGAAGAGGATGATGAAAGCATTGGAGGGCTCTGTGACTATGTTGTTTGAATTATTAGAAAAGAAAACCAGCTTTGAGGGATGCAGTGAAGAATTATGTTGTGTCAGAATTCTCGACATCTTTCCCGAGTTGGCAGTGAAGTATCTAGAGTACAATAGCTGGCCTTTAACAGCTGACGCTGCGGAAGATATGAGTGATATTCAACAGATGCGACAAGACGAGTTGCTTGCCTTGGAATTTATTTTAGAAGGCGACAACGTACTACAGCATTATCCGAAGTTTTGCACCCACGACACTGATCACGAGATGGATCTGTACCGCATTCACGTGGGCATCATTGATGGGATACCTGGTACTAGCTGGTTGAATGTTCTTGTGTACGCCCAGTCCCCGACATTGAATGTTTATCCGTTCCATCCTAGTATTGCACTCTTTTGGAATGACATGCTGACTATCGATGTTAATTTGAATATGACTTTGGAACTATGCAAAGTTGCCAAGAATAACGGAGGTGTTCCGCAGCTTTATGAACTGTGGGACACCACACGCATTCTGTTACCTGAAATTGTCATCCAGAATCCGACACGTTTTGTTCAATCCCAGAAAATGGAAGCACAGCAACCGGTTCCTCCTTCTCTTTCGTCAAGTAAAAAGCAACCGTTTAAGAGACGAACAGCGAGGAAGCCTGATAACAGCGTGGAGTTGAAGTCAGAACAAGCATCTAAAAAGGCCACGAATCAAGCTTATATCAAAATGTTAGCTAATCGTGAAAACTTACCTGCTTACAAGTTTAGGGCAGAGGTTTTGAATGCGATAAACACGAATCAGGTGGTTTTAATATCTGGTGAGACGGGATGTGGAAAAACGACACAAGTACCTCAGTTCATCTTGGACGCAGCAATTGAACAGGGTATAGGAGGTAAGATTGAGATATTATGTACCCAACCGAGGAGATTAGCGGCTATTGGAGTCGCAGGACGAGTGAGTGACGAGAGATGCGAGTCTAAATTAGGAGATACTATTGGGTATCAAATAAGATCTGAAAACAAGACAAGTAATAGAACCAGATTGACTTTTCTTACAACAGGAATTCTCCTACGTAGACTTCAAGGAGACCCAATGCTTGACGGCATTACTCACATTTTGGTTGACGAAGTTCACGAAAGAAATGTCGATACTGACTTTCTACTCGCCATTCTCGCATCTCTCATGACAAAAAGAAAGGATTTAAAGATTGTTTTAATGAGTGCCACTCTCAACGCCGACGTATTTGCAAATTATTTCAATACAAAATGCGTGCTTCAAATTCCAGGGTTTGTGCATCCTGTCGAGGACATATTCCTTGAAGATGTTGTGAAGATGGTTTCATACCGGATCAAAGCAGATATACCCGAAAAAGATGCCCTTCGTGACATCGAAACGTACCAAGACTATAAACTGATTGCCAACCTGGTATACTACATTGACAAGACCTATCCCGGAGGGTCGATCCTTATCTTTATGTCGGGTACGGCAGAGATAGATCGAACCATAAGTGCCATAGGTAGAAATCAGAGCCATCTATTAGTTCTTCCTCTTCACGGAGGTTTGAGCGGAAACGACCAATCTCGTATTTTTCAACACGCGCCAAAAGGAATGCGCAAAGTGGTAGTGTCTACCAACGTTGCTGAAACATCTATCACCATCGATGATGTTGTATTTGTTATTGATTCGGGTAAAATGAAGGAGATGCAATTCGACCCAGTGAATCAAATGTCTATGTTGGTGGAGACATGGACTTCTCGAGATAGTGCTCGTCAAAGGAGAGGACGAGCAGGCAGAGTGAGACCAGGAATGTGTTTTAAGCTATACACCTCTTGGCGGCATCAGCATTCGTTCTTGCAGTCCCAGCTACCGGAGATACATCGTGTTCCATTGGAGCAGCTTTTACTGCAAGTACTTTCTATTGGTCTTGGACAACCACATGAATTTATGAACACATTGATGGAACCCCCTCCAGCTATAGCAGTAGACGAAGCAGTGAAACTTCTGTTAGATCTTGGTGCGTGCAGGTCTGTTGATTCAGCAGTAGCGTTATCTCCACTTGGAGCTCACATGGCGAAACTTCCGATGAATGTTCGTATTAGCAAAATGCTTATCTACGGCTCCTTGCTTCAATGCGGAGATCAACTATTAACCATTGCGGCTGCATTAAGTACCAGATCATTTTTTACAAGTCCAAATGACAAACGGGAGGAAGCCAATGCTGCTAAGAAATCACTTCTTGGTGATATTGCTTCAACACAAAGTGACCATCTGTGCTTGTTGTACGCATTTGAAAGATTCCAATCATGTACTAGCATGAAAGACCAACGTGCATTTGCTGAGAAATACTTTTTATCAATCCAATCACTGAAAGAAGTGGGAGAATTGAAACGTGATTTCAAAAGGACATTGAAAGATATTGGATTCGATGGCAATTCAAGTGCTGCCCATAATGAAAACGGGGAGTTTTGTCTTTCTAGGGAATCTGTCACGCTGGTGAAGGCTGCATTATGTGCTGGTCTTTATCCCAACATAATCAATGTCAAAAAACCTCTTCAAAAGTTCGCGGAAACATCTGGCGGCGCCTTTGAAGTAGCCCCAGAAGCCAGACAGCTGAAAATGATGCTGAAACCTACCGACACTCTGAACCGTGTATTTCTCCATCCTTCATCTGTTAACTTCCACCAAAGAGACTATCAATCCCCGTGGTTGGTTTTTCGTGAGAAAGTTAAAACTAGCAAAGTGTTTATTCGCGACAGTACCAGTGTCTCCCCGTACGGGATCTTATTATTCGGCGGCGCGGATATAGTCGTCCAGCATGAGAACAGCATTTTGATCGTCGATGGTTGGATTCACTTTAGAGCTCAAGCTCGCATTGGTGTTTTGATTCGAGAACTACGGAAACTTCTGGATGATCTCTTGACAAATAAAATTGACGATCCTTCGTTGGATATCTCCTCTACTCAACTTATGGTGGCAATTAAAAACTTAATTATTGGAGCAGGATTTTGATTCAAAACATTTCATTTATTTGTTAAATTAATCTATTCTTCGTCGTCAATTTTAGGAGCAAGAAAGAATTCAAGAAGACCTGTTTCCTCGATATCGTATTTGACCAGAAGAGGAATGTCTGTGCTCATAGACAAGCTAACCATGCCAGATAGCGCAGTCGCCTTTGAGAAGAGGTTCAAATATCGTAGAGCAAATCTAAGCTCAACTGGTTCATCCATTTCGATCTGAACTTTCTTGTTCTCGTTTGCTACTTGGCCAGGTTTAAGCATGATGTTGGCCTTTCCAACGTCTCCATCAACAGAGAAACGAACACCTTCCTTACTGCAGCTAATGGTACAAGTATCGCCTAAAGCAAGTAAATCAGAGATAATCGTTTTAAACTCCAAGGCTGGGATTTTGATCGTGCATTTATATTCGGTATCTGGAATGTTGAGCTGCTCTTGATCAATTTCGATCAACTTCATGTTGAAATCCATGATTTTGTCTTGTCCAGGGTTTTCAAACAACAAAGAAACGGTATCATCTTCGTCTCTGTGCTTCATTGTAAGTGTATCTTCATTCGACGCACACTTGAGAACCTTGGCTAGGTTCATCAAACTCAGCCCCATCGTAGTTGCTTTGTCACATCGAAACTCACCGAATGCATCTACGTTCAGCTTAAGATGGCACAACGACACATGTGAGCTGTCCATTGCTTGCAGCTGAAGTCCGTTCTCGGAAAACTCGAATTGGGCATCAGTTACAAGATCCTTCAACGATTCTACAATCTTCTTGAGCAAAGACGCATAAGGTAGTTTAGCTTCCAACATTGTATATGTAGTCTTGTGGATGTACGGTGGGTTGTAAGTAGCTCTCTCTCGCTCTTAGTCTTCGTGCTAGAATTGAGTTGTGGATTTGCTACTAAAAGATGTGCTATAATTTTCAAAAATTAATGAATGTAAAATTTACACCATAAAAAGAGGGGACCGTATCGTGCTGGAAGTGTGTACTAGTCACACTCTTTTACTGGGCATGGAAGACAAAGAACAATTCAAGGATGTATCCGTACATGTGGCCTCTGAGATGAAGCGTGACGTTGTATATATGGATCCTCCTCATCCTACTACTGATAGCACCCCTAGTGGAGGAAGCACTTGTCAGCAATCGTCGCCTGGCGTTTTGTGGGCCTTGTTCTTCTGTACTGCCGCCTTGTGCATCTCGGTTATAGCTGCAGTGTGGAAAATTAGAGGTTATTTCAGCAACATGAACGCAGGTTTGAAAATGTATGTGGAACAGTTCCCATTGAGAAATAAAACTGTAGATGCCGAGTTGCTCTTAGAATACGAAATGATGTTGCAAAATGGCACAGATCCGCTTCAAGTTTGTAATATTTCGTTTTTCGTGTCTCAAGATTCAGGTAACCCGGAGCTGCTTTCATCGTATTTCAGTTACGTCAACGAGTTGGAATTGATCTTTTCAATTCTAGGAGCCATTTTCTCAGTGATATACTTGGTGGTTAAACTTAGCACGACATCCGTGTTAGCTAGAAATGTCAATCGTGAAATATTTGAACATCGGATTGCAACAACAGAGACCAAGGAACAACGAAGAACTCGTGTGTATCTACGAGCTGAAACACTTAGCTACATGTTGGTGCAAACTCTTCAGGATGTCCCCATTGCTTCTTGCGCTTGGTTGTACTACTCTCTTTCTACTATTCCAACTGGTACTAAATGTGCTGTTTGCTTCGACAAAGGAACTTTATGTATGGTTGATTCATTAAATGACCTCCCTGGTCCATTTCTAGTTGTTTTGGTATTTATTAGCGTATCCATGCTATGGAATATTCTTCTTCTCGGTGAAAGATGGGTTGTTTTTTATCATCACAAACTTGGAAGCGGTAGTTCAATCGCTACTGCGGTCATTCTCCTCACGTTGGTATTTGCATATGCGTTAATTTTAGCATCTCCAGTACTATATTCGTACTCGAACGGATTTTGGGAAAGCGACTATTTTATCACCGTAACAAGAGCCTTTGAATTAGAGTCGTTTCTTAGCTCTTTGGCTTATTTGGGTTTCGGAATTTGGATCGTGCTAGTTTCGTTTTTCCTACTTTTTGCTGGAGTTAGTGCCTTGAACGATGTATTATGTGCTCCTTGTATTGTCTTCGAAGTAACGGAAGCATTTTGCGTATGTGCAGGATTCGATCCTTGCGGATGTTGTTGTTGCTGTTAAGCATCAACTTTTAAAAAATAGTATAATTAGTATTTCAATCTAATTTTCACGCAGCTTGTCTTACCGTGACTACATGCGCCTCTGTCGCCGACAATCCAAATGCGGAATCAAATGATTCTTCAGGGTTTGCAAGTACGAGAGAAGCGGTCATAGCCTTTTGTGATGCAGAGAAAAGGATAGACTCTACTGTAGCAATGCTGGAGAGTCAAACTTCAACTTTTATGTTTCAAAAATAATTTTTAATTAATTAAAATAAACGGTCAAAGGAAGGCCTAAACTAACAGATAATAACAACAATGCATACAGTTACTTTGCAAGTCGCTTGTATTGGGATTTGGTGAAATTTTTGGAGTTTCTCCTTGGGCATTGAGGTGGATGCGGCACACGCAGTACTCGTGAGTTCTCATCGGTTATCTCGATACTAATCTCGTTCAATCGCTTACGAGAAGACCGCACTTTTGCAGATCCTACGAAACCATCAATAAAGAATTCTAGTGGCATATCTTCCCACGAATCATTGTATGTTTCTCGGAGCTTCGAGAGGCTCTGACGAAATACCTCACGCTCATTTTCTTTCATTGCTGACATCAATCGGAGTTTATATAAGGGGAGCTGCAATTACGAAGGCTTTAGTGATTTGTTTTCTGCAATAGAATCAACGGAAACAATTGCGAGAGTTAGACACGCTAATTAAAAAAGAAGTAAAACAACGGATATATTCGATTTTAGTAAGTATTCTCAAGCGTACTATTGTTTTCCGTATTACCCAGATGCCTAATTGCTCGCCCTCCAGCATCCAAATGTTTTCCCTTTTTGAATACCAAATAGAGTTGATATACTTCCTTTCTGTTACAATATTGAAAGTTGGCCGTTGTGCCTTATGATAGACAATATACTGCCAGCCATGAGAAGAAGCCCCGTTTGCTATACAAATCATGAAACTGTTTTTGTGTCTCTTTTTCAACGTTTTTAGTACCCTAAACAATAGCCTGCCGTGAGAAATTATTAACGCTTCATAAAGAAAGTTTTAATTCATTTAATTAAAGACCTTTTTTGATTATGTATTGAAGGGTTTGCATTTTCTGTGAGATTTTACTTCAAGATTCGTTTATCCAAGTCAAGCTCTTAAAAATGCGCGGCCCTAGTAACACGCTTTAGTCCTCGTTTAATTAGCCCCGTTTGCTGTAAAATATTAAGATGAAGCTATCAACTAGATGTAAATGGACATAATCTTCACTGTGAAGTTCGTGTAGTTCATTGCAATGACCCTACACATCAACCTGACATAAATTTGCGAGCCTCTCTGATAAGAGAAGAGATGACAATATAGGTCCTATGGTCTACTATCGATTTTCTTTTGTAGTTGGAAGATGGAATCGAAACAGTTGGGGAATGATTGCTTCAAAAACCAACGTTTCGAAGAGGCGATTGGACATTATTCGGATGCGATACTATCACTAGAAAGCAATCCAGACACGCAACAAGTGAGTTATTCCTCTTCATTTCAAACATCACTCTCATGGTAAAAAGACTCTCTCCATCATATTCACAAACCGATCCAACGCTAGGTATTCGATGAAGGATTTTCAGGGTTCTCTAGTAGATGCTGAAGTGGCAATAAAGTATAATGACAAATGGGGAAAAGTAAGTTTGAAACATAAAGTGGACACTCCAATGTTGAAACGAGTTCTAGGCTTATTTTAGAAAAGCTACCGCCCTGGTAGCTTTAGACCGCGTAGAAGATGCAATTGAAATCTACGAGGAGGCTTTAAAAAAAACGAATGATGCGCATTTATTCAAAGGTCTTTTACGAAAGCTCAAGTCACCCACCGTTTTCCCTACTTTGTATCCGGAGCAAGCTTCCAAGGAAAACACCATTTTTGTCACAGGTCAGAAGAAACTTGATCAGTTGCTTGACAAGTTGAAAGAAGGGGGGCTCCTAGATGCGGACACGCTTTTCAACGGTCTCTTCAGTCGTTTATTATCTCCTGAGTCATTTAGACAAGTGGTCTATCGCAGTTCCCAGCAGCTCCCCCACGATTCTTACTTGCCAGCTAGTTTCCAGGAACTCTTAGGTAATCCATTATATTATAACGCCCTAATTGCCCTGTTTCCGAAAATTAAGGCCAAATCAGAGTCCGTGCTTGCGAATGTTAAATCCAAGGCTGCCACGCAAGGGCAATTCATGGATCAAGAAACTGAAGACATGTTAAAACCTCAAGTCTTGAACGAGGCTTTCGCGCATCAAGTCGTGGATATGATTCACGACATCAACAGAAGACAAAACGCCTTATTATCAGAAACAGAGGAGTTGCTTGCTGATCCTTCTTGTTGTGTTTCGCTGCAGCTACAAGATCATCATATCTCGGACATCTCAAATGACCAAATAGGATTCACAGTAGTTGACAATTTTCTAGGAGGGTCAGAATGGCGGGAGCTCCTGTGCGAGGAATGCGTCGAGTTGAAACAAGCGGGAAGATTCAATGACTTGCTTCAAAAAGGAGATCTCGGCAATGGATCCACCTGCTGGCTCACGCCCAGTGAATGTTTAGAAAAGTATCCCGCCTTCAATGAGTTGATTGCTAAAATCCATTCACTTCCATATGAATTAAATAGCAAGATTCCGGACTTAAAATTGAGGAAACCGATGTCCAATTGCATATTGTTAGTCGCGATAGGAAATATTTCAAACTCATCTGAATTATTTCCTCCTTTTCAAGGACACTCTCCGCGTCTCGATGGTTCCTTCGGTCAGTCGAATAACGGGTATAAAGTATCAGCAACGTATCATTTCTGGAGTACACCCAACCCTTCAACTAGTGACTGCCAGTTGGTCTTATCAGGTGAAGCGTCTCCATCGACACACATTGATTCTACCAACGATAGGTTGGTTCTTTGGAGAAGCAGGATGATATCGAATCAAGTCACTCCTTCTCGAAGCTGCGCCGATATTCACTATGTGATGACAGTCTTTTTTCATGGGCCGGAATTCAAGAACAAATGGTAGTATTAATATTTCGAATCGCTTTAGTTTTTAATTCTATTTTTTGTCCAATATGGTAGATAGGTTCACAGAAATATCGCCATTCTCCGCAATGATCTGATTAGTTTTTTTGTTCTTGTTCTTCCAGAATGCTACAGCGAAGCGTTCAGGGCGCTCCAAACCTTCCATCCTAGCAATGTAGATTGAGCATATATTGAAAGCACCAACAAAATCCCGGTTCCACGTACTTCTACATTTTTGGCAAATGAGAATTCCGTGAATATGCTTGGGCATCTTCTTTGG
>Ga0105053_10002566_pt1 | contig 28095 bp, 25 predicted proteins | sample BON01_FD_78093 | JGI IMG/M metagenome (GOLD analysis project Ga0105053, IMG submission 78093) | Freshwater microbial communities from Lake Bonney liftoff mats and glacier meltwater in Antarctica - BON-01 | ecosystem: Environmental > Aquatic > Freshwater > Ice > Glacier meltwater | place: Lake...
CCCCACGGTAAATATGCCCGGTGGTCACGCCAGCAGGTGCAACCCCCCGCAAATAGAACAGCGCAAAGCCAAATGGCGGCGTTAGGAAACTGGTTTGCAGGTTCATGGCAATCATGATCGTTACCCATTTCGGGTCAAGATTGCCGCCATAAATCACCGGGCCCACAATCGGGATCACGATGTAAACGATCTCCAGAAAATCAAGCACAAAGCCCAGTATAAACAGCACCAGCATCACCAATAGGAACACGACCCACTGCTCATCAAAGCTGCGCAGGAAATCCTGAATATAATCCTCACCGCCAAAGGAGATGATGACAAGGTTCAGCAATTGGCTACCGATAAGAATGGCAAAGACCATGGATGTAACCTTGGCCGTTTCGCGCACCACGGGCGTAAGCACCGCATTCACCCAAAGCACCCAGCAGGCATAAAACAGGCCACCCATCGCCGCCATATAAGCAACATAGGTTACAATCAACCCAACCCAGTTTTGGAACCCGACATCATCAATATGCACCCGCAAATCGAAATTGACGCCAACCAGCAGCATAATAACAATCGCAAAGGCCGTATACAGGATCAACTTTGGCTGCCCGCCGGTTTCGCCAAGCTTGCGATAGGCGGCCAGCATAATCGCCCCAGAAGCGCCAAGCGCGGCGGCCGGGGTCGGGTTGGTAATTCCACCCAAAATAGACCCAAGCACCGCCACAATCAGCACCAGCGGCGGGAATACCACGCGCAGCATTTCATTGCGCCCAAGCCGCACAAAGGCCGGTTTCAGCGCCCATATGATGAGGGCAAACCCCGGCGTTAACCACAAGAACGTGGCCAAAGGCGATGTTAACGGCCCCATAAAGAACGCATCTGCCAGCAGCGCAAGGCCAATGCCCACGCCGCCAATAACAAGCGGGCGGCGGTCTTCATGTGGGGCGACGCCAAAGGCGATTGTTAGCGTCAGTGCAGCCAGCACCAGCAAGGTGATCACGCCATTACCAATGGGCGCGGCATCAACCAAAGCCTGCGCGCGCGCCGCCGTCATTTCATCTTCGCTAAGTGTGCGGTCGTCTTGGTTGGCATTGCCACCCGCCGCCTGAATTTCGGCGGCTAATATCACCGACCGGTCCCACTTGTCTTGGCCATGGCGTTCGATCATCGCGGCTTGGCATTGCTCGGTAACATTGGTGCGCAGCTCTGGCTGTGTGCCAACATCACGCAGGCTTGAAACCTCGGCATGTTGCGGGCCCACAAGGTTGATCGTGCCTAGCCCTATCACAAGGCCAATAATGGCTGCCGGGGCTACCAAAAACCATGTCAACGCATGGCGCTTGCCAAGGCCGGGCGCACCTTCCACCTCACCATGTATTGGCGGGGCTTTGTGGGGTTTGATCAGTGCATAGACAAAGGCATACAGCCCGTAAAACACCGCTAACATAACGCCCGGCAATATGGCCGCCTTAAACAGCGTGCCAACCGAAAGCACCGCCGCCTCGCCCAAAAATGTCAGGGCCGAGCCACAGCCTACCGTCTTGGCCAAATCTTCTTGTGCGGTTGAATAAATATCACCCGCCAATGTGCCCAAAAGCACAATAACAATGGATGGCGGAATGATCTGCCCCAGCGTGCCCGCGGCGGCAATCACCCCTGTTGCCAGTTCCGGTGAGTAATTATTGCGCAGCATGGTTGGCAGGCTTAGCAGGCCCATAGTCACCACGGTCGCGCCCACAATCCCGGTGCTGGCGGCCAAAAACGCGCCGACAACAACCACCGAAACAGCCAAACCACCCGGCAGCGGGCCAAACACCCGCGCCATAGTGGTCAGCAAATCATTCGCAATCCGTGATCGTTCCAGCGTAATGCCCATCATCACGAACATCAAAACAGCCAGCAGCGTTTCAATAGACGGGCCCGAGATCACCCGTTCATTCATCCGGTTAATGATAAACGAGAGGTTGGAATCCATCGCCTTTTCCCAGCCCGAGATGAACAACGGTTCTTGCAACTGGGGCAAGTCTGGGTATCGGAAATGGCTTATCGTTTCACGCGCCACACCACTATTAACCAGCGCCAAAAAATCGCCTGAATTGGTGTCGATCACCGATTTGACCAGCAATCCGGCATTATCAAGCCCGGCCAAAATGCCAAAGGAAATAATGGCCGCGCCCGAAATTGCAAAAGCCACGGGAAAGCCTGTCATAATGCCCGCAAACAGCATGACGAACACAATAAGAAGGCTGATTTCGACGCCGTCCAATCCTAAAAACATACCCGGCCCCTAGTGGATTGCGGCGGCTTTAGCCGCGATTTTGTTATTCGGCACGTCATTATCAGCGTATTTGCCGGCACTGGCTTCGCCTTCGCTAAATTCCAAGAACGAGCGGTAAAACAACGCCGCAGCTTGCAATATCATCATCCCGGCAAATCCAACCATCATCACCTTGAACAGGAAATAAGCGTCAAACCCCGAAGGCGACACGCCAATGGTTTCAATATTCCACTTCACAACCCGCACCTTGCGTTCCAGCGCTTCAAGGCTGTCGGATGCGGAAACGGGCGGGGTAATCATGTGTCGCCACATGTAAAACCAGCCAAATAGCCAAACCAGCGTCATCGAGGGTAGAATGAAAAACAGTGAACCGGCCATATCAATCAACCGCTTGGTGCGGAAAGAGACACGCGCATAAACAAGGTCCACCCGCACATGCCCGCCCTGCACAAATGTATAGGCGCAGCACAGGCACACAATCAGCGCATTTTCGGCCTTGAGCATTTCCGCCCACCAGCCAAGCTGTTTGGTGAACCCAATCCCAAACGGGCTTATCGAAATTTCGGACACCCTGAATATCCGCTGCAAAAACACGATCATTGTTTGTTGCAACACCATGAACAGCCCCGCCCAAGCAAAAAAGCGCCCGGTTTTATTGGCAATCGCCTCCAGAATAATAACCACCCGCCATAAAAAGGCGCGGCGGATCAGGCCGATCACAAAAATCGTCAGGAAAATGTCAAAAAATACAAAGAAAGACCGGCTTGAGGCGCCATAAAACACCACATGTAGCAGGTTCATATTGTCAGAAAAATCAAAGATCGTGCCCAGATGCGTTAGCACATAGGCTATATCGGTATAGCCCTGCGCGATATGCTTCAGGACCCAAAACAGGGCATCAATCATGGGATGTTTCCGAACATAATGCCTGCCTCGCGCATGGCGGGGCAGGCAAATTAGGTATTACATGCCCGACAGAACGCGATTGCGTTGTGCGACATAGGCGCTATCTGATTTCGACATCCAGTTCGACGACGCGGTCATCGAAGCTTTCATCGAATCATGCACTTTGGCGAACAACTCATCGCTGCGATAGCCTTCCAGCACTTCAGCCGAAGCCGCACCAAACGCATCCCATACATCACCAGTGAATTCATGGGTCTGAACGCCAGCTGCTAGCAACCGGTCCAATGCAGGGCCGTTATTGGCGATGAACAGCGAATAGTTCGCCTGATGGCCTTCAGCGGCAGCAATTTCAATCGCGCGCTGATGCGAGCGGCTTAGTCCGTTGAACACATCTAGGTTGCAACAAACCGAAAGCGCAGCACCCGGCTCATGGAAACCAGCGGGGTAGTAATGCTTGGCAACTTCTTGCAAGCCAAGTTTTTCATCCGACCATGGGCCTATCCATTCGGTGCCATCAAGCGCACCTGTTGAAAGGGCCTGATAAATTTCACCACCTGGTAGCGTTTGAACTGACGCACCAAGCTTGGACAGTGCCTGCCCACCAAGGCCCGGCATACGGAATTTCAGACCCTGAAAATCATCAGCCGAGGTGATTTCGTTGCGGAACCAACCGCCACCTTGCGCACCGGTCTGGCCAGCGATGAAATGCTTGGTGTTGAAAATTTCACCCACTTCGTGGTGTAGCTCCATGCCGCCCATCGAATAATACCACACCATCATTTCTGGCGCAGTCATACCGAAAGGCACGGCGGTAAAGAACGCAAATGCGGGGTGCTGGTTTACAAAGTAATAGTCAGCCGCATGATACATATCCGCTTGGCCCGAAGACACAGCGTCAAAGCTTTCCAATGCGCCCACCAACTCGCCAGCCGCTTTGGCTTCGATTGTAAGCGAGCCATCGGTGATATCGGCCACGCTTGTTGCAAAACGCTCAACCGAATCCCAAACACCAGCAAGGCCGCGCGGCCAGCTTGTGACCATGGTCAGGGTAGTGTTGCCGTGGCTGGCTGCATAGGCAGGCGCGGCAAGTGCGCTTGCGGCTGCGGCAGTGCCTCCAAGGGCACCCTTAGCTAAAAAAGAACGACGATCCATTTATTTCTCCCGATTGTACATGCAGCACTTTTTAGCATTGGCTGCCTTTCGTAGGCAAAGGCTAGCCGCGCTGGTATATCAATGCAAGACACTTCCTTCCGCTTTAACGCGGTGTTAAAATGGGCATTTATGAGGCAATGGCAGCCCGCTGCCAGCAAAGTTGCCGGAAGAAAAATACGAAAATGTTGATTTTTACGCAATATTCTTAAATTTGCGGGTTGACCCTGCCGTTTTGCCTGCTAAAAAAAGCGCATGAACATGCACAACAACATTATTGTGGTCCTTCTAAGCACGCGCAGTCGCCGGGCCTAGACCCACCTACATGCGACTGCGCCGACCCCCGCCAAACCGGGGGTTTTTTTTGTAACTAAATGGCGGCAATTGCCGCGCCAGATGAGGATGAGAACATGACCCGCCAGATGACCGGTGCCAAGATGGTGGTTCAGGCGTTGAAGGATCAGGGTGTGGATACCGTATTCGGTTATCCCGGCGGCGCGGTGCTACCGATCTATGATGAAATCTTTCAACAAAACGACATTCGCCACATTCTGGTGCGCCATGAACAAGGTGCCACCCATGCAGCCGAAGGCTATGCCCGCTCCACCGGCAAGCCCGGCGTTGTGCTGGTTACATCGGGCCCCGGCGCCACGAATGCGGTTACCGGGTTAACCGATGCGCTGATGGATTCAATTCCGCTCGTGGTTCTCACCGGCCAAGTGCCCACCTTCATGATCGGCAATGACGCCTTTCAAGAGGCCGACACCGTTGGCATTACGCGGCCCTGCACCAAGCATAACTGGCTGGTAAAGGATACCGACAAGCTGGCCGAAACCATCCATCAAGGCTTTCACGTCGCAATGTCCGGCCGCCCCGGCCCGGTGCTGATTGATATTCCCAAAGATGTGCAATTTGCCATCGGCACCTATGTCGAGCCGCGCAAAGCCAAGATCTCGCATTACCAACCACAGGTGAAGGGCGATATCGACGCCATCACCAAAGCCGTTGAAATGCTGGAACGCGCCAAGCGCCCACTCATCTATTCCGGTGGTGGCGTCATCAATTCCGGCCTAACCGCCAGTAAATTGCTGCGCGAGCTTGTGGCCGCAACCGGCGCGCCAATTACATCAACCCTTATGGGGCTCGGCGCTTATCCGGCCTCGGGCGCGCAATGGCTTGGCATGTTGGGCATGCACGGCACCTATGAAGCCAACCTCGCTATGCATGATTGCGACTATATGCTGTGCATCGGTGCGCGGTTTGATGACCGGATCACCGGGCGGATTGATGCCTTCTCACCCAATTCCTACAAGGTTCATATTGATATAGATGCCAGCTCTATCAACAAAAACGTGCGCGTTGATATACCTATCATTGGCGATGTTGCCAATGTTTTGGGTGATTTCATACGCATCTGGAAGGCCCGTGGCAGCAAGCTGAACACTGAATCCCAGCCAAAATGGTGGGGTGAAATTGCCAAATGGCGGGCCAAAAACTGCCTCAGCTATAAAAACTCTGACACGGTGATCAAACCGCAATACGCCCTGCAACGGCTTGAGGCGCTAACCAAACACCGGGACCGCTATATCACCACCGAAGTTGGCCAGCACCAAATGTGGGCGGCGCAGTTTTTGGGCTTTGAAGACCCGCATCGCTGGATGACCTCGGGTGGCCTTGGCACCATGGGCTACGGCTTGCCTGCCTCTATCGGCGTGCAAATCGCCCATCCCGATGCGCTGGTTATTAACGTCGCGGGTGAGGCAAGCTGGCTAATGAATATGCAAGAAATGGGCACGGCCATGCAGTTCCGCGCGCCTGTCAAACAGTTCATCATCAACAATGAACGCTTGGGCATGGTGCGCCAGTGGCAAGAATTGCTGCACGGCCAGCGCTATTCCTCGTCATGGTCTGAATCCTTGCCCGATTTCGTAAAATTGGCTGAAGCCTTTGGCGCCAAGGGCATTCGCTGCTCTGACCCGGCCAAGCTGGATGACGCCATCCAAGAAATGCTGGATTATGATGGCCCGGTCATTTTTGATTGCCGTGTTGAAAAGAATGAAAACTGCTTTCCGATGATCCCATCAGGCAAGGCACATAACGAAATGCTACTGGGCGATGCCAACACAGCCGATGCGATTGATGCGTCAGGCTCGGTGCTGGTCTGATGCAACCGCTGATCTATCTCAGCTATGGCATGACAAAAAGCGGCTCTACGCTGGCCTATCAGCTTGCGCGGACCGCCATGCAATGCGCCGGGATGGAACAGCCCCTGCTGAAAATTGACGCGCTGCGCGAAACCAAAACCATCAACTTCATTGAACAGTTGGAAGAATGGCGGCTGCAAGCCCTGCTTGATGAGGCGCGCGCACTTGGCCATGCGATTGTGGTTAAAACCCATACCCGCCCCGACCAGCCGATTGTGCGCGCGCTTTTAGAACAGGGCCTTGCCATTGGCCATGCGGTCTATCGTGACCCACGCGATATGGCGCTGTCGATGCTGGACCACGGCGCGCGGTCGCGTAAATCGGGCACCCGCGAATTTAGCGAGTTTAACTCAATTGCCTCCACCCTGCCCAACCTGCGCCACCAGGTCGAAACGCTGGCGCAATGGCTGCGGCTGCCAAATATCATCCCACTTTATTACGATGATCTGGCCTTCAACACCGCGGCCCCCACGCGTAAAATATTGAAGCAACTCAATATTCAACTTAACCCTGCCCATATCGCCGAAATTGTTTTGGACACAGGCCATACCAATAAAAATGTCGGCGCCCCGGCGCGGCATACCAAGCAAATGTCAGTCGGTACTGCTGCTGATATTGCGGCGGAATTTGCACCGCTGTTTGAAAAACTCATCCAAAATCGCGCCAGCCTACCCCAGGATGGACGCGCTGTTCTTGGCGCAGATGAAACCCTGCGCCACCCCATACCGGAGCCCGCATCATGAACGCCCTCAATCTCAAAAAAGGCGCCTCGCGCAATTCAGCCTATAATCTAAGCAATACTGCCGATGACACGCCCGAAACCCATACCTTGGCCGTTTTAGTCGATAACGAGGCCGGCGTTTTGGCCCGCGTCATCGGGCTATTTGCGGGGCGTGGGTATAATATCGAAAGCCTGACCGTGGCGGAAACAGACCATACGGGCCATCGCTCACGCATTACGGTTGTCACCACGGGCACGCGCTCAATCATTGAACAAATCAAGGCGCAGCTTGGCCGCTTGGTGCCCGTGCATCAGGTGAATGACCTCACCGTTGAAGGCCCCTCGGTGGAGCGTGAGTTGGCACTGATCAAGGTGGCAGGCAAGGGCGAAAAGCGGGTTGAAGCCCTGCGCATCGCCGAAATTTTCCGCGCTTCGGTGGTGGATTCCACGCTTGAAAGTTTTGTGTTTGAGCTGACCGGCACGCCTGAGAAAATTGACGCGCTCATTGATCTGATGCGCCCGCTTGGCCTGTCTGATATTGCCCGCACCGGCGTGGCGGCAATTGCGCGCGGGCTATAAGCGCTCGCGATTGGTTGAATGACGGTGCGCAATAAATGCGCACCCTACATACCGTTTCGTATAATGTGATCCGCCGTATGGTGCGCATTCATTGCGCGCCCACCTTCACGCAAAATCCACCACCACCGCAAAATGGTCTGACGCTAAATGCGCTTGCTCATCACGAACCACCCGCACCGCAGCCCCTGCAATTTCCCGCCCCCAAACATAATCAATTCGCCGGGCAATCTGGCGGCTATGGTCGGCTGGCAACCGGCTTGGATGGGTCATTCCGGCCGGTGCGCCAAGATCGCTATAACCCTGCGCCAACCGATCGCTTACGTCGTATCGCGACTCAAATTCATCATTCGGGGCATAACCATCGCCACGGCTGATGGCATTCAAATCGCCCAGAATAATGTCGGGCTTCGCGTCGCCAAACGCGGTTAACAAAGCCTCAATTTCCACCAGCCGCGCAGATTCGTTAAAGGCATGTAAATGCACATTGCACAGCGATAGCACCCCATCCGGCGTGTCGATATGAACCAAAAGCGCCCCGGTTTGGAACGGTTTTTGCACGAATTCAGCCCGTTTTCGCATGAAAAACCGCGAAAATACGGTTACATTGTAACTTAAACCATCAGTATAGGGCGTAGTGCGGGCAATGGCATAATGTGGCAACCCCAGCCGCGCCGCCCAAGCATCCATCGCGCCCGGCACCTCAAACCCCACGCATTCTTGCAAGGCCAGCACATCAGGCGCGGCGGCGCGAATGACATTTTCAACCGCCTCACGCCGGTCCGACCTACCCGCCACAGGCAAACCGCCACATAAAATATTATAGGTCATAATCCGCATACCAGCACATCAACACAGCGCAACCACCCACCGCAAGCCCAAAGAAAAAGGGGCCGGTTTCCCGGCCCCAGTTTAAGCTAAATCAGGCATCTCGTTGACCGCTCGCGTGGCTTGCCTGCGGCCTGATCGCCGGGCAAGGCCACGCAGCGCGGCCCCGCCCTATAAACTTATTTCATTCGTGGTTTATATTTCGAAATTGCTCTTTGGATGGTCGACAAGGAAACTCCAAATTTCCTTGCAATGTTTTCCACATCGGTGTCATCACCACTTAAAGTTGCAGTGAGTGCACCATCTCCAAAACATAGTGCGTCAGCAAAACCATTGGCTTCCCGCTCTTCCAGCAACTCGCTCTGAAAATAGAGGTAGCCGCGAGATTCTCTATTTTTTTGCGGTGCAAATGGATCATGGGGTTTGGTCAATACGTGCAGATAGTAGTGACCCATCTCATGAAGCACAGTCCACCGTTGCCTCACAACACTCATGCTCCGATTTACGACGATGGCGTAGCCCTTTTCCGCAAAGGTATCTGGCGTAAGATATCCTGAAACCCCTTTTGGTAGCTGCCGCATGTCTACAGCAAATCCAAGCAGCGAGGCCAACTCGCGTACCGATGGAATTGCTATCATACTTGAGCCAAGCGCTAAGTTAAATTGCCTGAGTAGATGTCGATCCCGAGCGTTCGGAATGTGTCGCATAAGTTCCTTTATAGTTTTCATTACACTACACCTTTCCAATCTCGATTTCGCCAGTAAACCCCTTAACTACACCCGCTCGTCCCGCCGCAGGTGTTGCACTTCATGCAGGTGCCGTTGCGCACCAGCGTATAGTTGCCGCATTCGCCGCAAGCATCGCCCTCATAGCCTTGCATCTTGGCTTTGGCGCGTTGGTCCAAAACGGACACGGTTTTGACCTCGGTCAACACCGCCATGCTGGTGGTGGCCGCTGCAATCGCGCCCTCTGATGCACCGTGCAGCAGGCTCATCCCATACGGCATCCGTTTGCGCAAATATCCGGTGGAGGTGAGCGAGCGGATCATCTGCATGGATTGATGCGCGGCCTCGGCGGCTGGTTTGCGGATATTGGAAACGCCCTCTTCTTCGCCCCGGCCAAGATCATCAAAGCTTTCGCCGGTGGGTTTGACATGCGCCAGATCGGAACGATCCAGATAGGAAACCGCCAATTCGCGGAAGATATAATCCAAAATTGAGGTTGCGTTTTTGATGCTATCATTGCCCTGCACTATGCCAGCAGGTTCAAATTTGGTGAAGGTGAAGGCATCCACAAACTCTTCGAGCGGCACGCCATATTGCAGACCAACCGATATTGCGATGGCGAAGTTGTTCATCATGGCGCGGAAACCGGCACCCTCTTTGTGCATGTCGATGAAAATCTCACCAAGCTCGCCGTCTTTATATTCGCCGGTGCGCAAATAGACCTTGTGGCCACCCACAATTGCCTTTTGGGTATAGCCTTTGCGCCGCTCTGGCAATTTGGCACGGCCACGGGCGACCTCTTTGATGATGATTTTCTCAACCAGTTTTTCGGCCAAAACCTGCGCGCGTTCGCCCGAAGGCGCATTGTTCAGCGCGTCTTCCAGATCATCGGCATCCTCATCATCAATCAGCGCCGAGGATAGCGGCTGTGAAAGTTTGGAACCATCACGATAGAGCGCATTGGCCTTTACACCCAAAGACCAGCTCAGCAGATAGGCGGCATTACAATCTTCAATACCCGCCGAATTTGGCATGTTGATGGTTTTTGAAATCGCCCCCGAGATGAATGACTGGGCCGCAGCCATCATGTAAATATGGCTGTCCACACTCAGGAAACGTTTGCCAGTTTTGCCGCAAGGATTGGCGCAATCAAACACAACATAATGCTCGCGCTTCAGATGCGGGGCCTGTTCAAGGGTCATCGTGCCGCAAACATGCAGATTGGCCGCATCAATTTGTGCGCGGGTATAACCCAGATGGCGCAGCAAATCGAATGACGGATCGTCCAATTTCGCTTGTGGAATGCCCAAAGTGCCGGTGCAAAACTCAACACCCAATGTCCATTGGTTGAACACGAATTTAATGTCAAAGGCGGTTGGCAGCGCGGCTTCAATTTTATCAAGTTCTTCTTGGCCAAACCCATGGCCAACAAGACTGGTTGAATTGATGCCCGGCGCATTCCCAATGGTGCCATGGCCCACGGCATAGGCGATGATTTCCTCAATCTCCGCTTCACGATAACCTAGGTTGCGCAGCGCCGCTGGCACCGAACGGTTGATGATTTTGAAATAACCACCGCCGGCCAGTTTTTTGAACTTCACAAGTGCAAAGTCAGGCTCAATCCCGGTCGTGTCACAATCCATCACTAGGCCAATTGTGCCTGTTGGGGCAATGACCGACACTTGCGCATTGCGGTAGCCGTGCTTTTCACCCAGCGCAATCGCCTCATCCCACACTTTATGGGCAATGTTGATCAGCTTGCCATCGGGGCAATTATCATGGTCAAGCGGCACAGGCATAACGGCCAGCCCCTCATAGCCCGCAGTTTCGGCAAAGGCGGCGCGGCGGTGGTTGCGCATCACGCGCAGCATGTTTTCGGCATTTGGCGCGTAGCCGGGGAAGGCCCCCAACTCACCAGCCATTTCAGCACTGGTGCGGTAGCTTTCACCGGTCATAATCGCGGTTAAGGCCCCACAAAGGGCGCGGCCTTCGGCGGAATCATACCCATAGCCCATCGTCATCAGCAGCCCGCCAATATTGGCATAACCAAGACCAAGCGTGCGGAATTTATAGCTGCGCTCGGCAATTTCGGGGCTGGGGAATTGCGCCATCAGCACCGAAATTTCCAGCGTCATCGTCCAGATGCGGGTGGCGTGCAGATAGGCATCAACATCAAACACGCCATCTTTCAGGAATGTCAGCAGGTTCATCGAGGCGAGGTTACAAGCTGTATCATCAAGGAACATGTATTCCGAACAGGGGTTCGAGCCGCGAATTTCACCATCCGCCGGGCAGGTATGCCACGCGTTGATCGTGTCATGAAACTGGATGCCGGGGTCAGCACAGGCCCAAGCCGCATGGCCGACTTGGTCCCATAATTCACGCGCCTGCACAGTTTTGGCGACTTTGCCATCGGTGCGGCGGATAAGCTCCCAAGGGGCATCATCTTTGACAGCCTGCAAGAACGCATCAGTTACGCGCACCGAATTGTTTGAATTCTGGCCTGATACCGTCAGGTAAGCGTCGCTATCCCAATCAGTGTCATAGGTCGGGAATTCAATGCTGCCATAGCCTTGGCGCGCATAATCCAGCACGCGCTTGACATAGGTTTCCGGGATCATGGATTTTTTCGCACCGCGAATGGCATCTTTAAGGCCGGGGTTGACCTTGGGGTCAAACGCATCGGCTTCGGCACCATCCCAAGCGCGGATGGCTGTAAAAATCTCGTTAAGCCGCACTTCATGCAGTTTAGAACCGGCCACAAGGCTGGCAACCTTTTGTTCCTCAACAACCTTCCAATTGATGAATTCTTCAATATCCGGATGGTCCATATCAACGATAACCATCTTGGCCGCGCGGCGCGTTGTGCCACCCGATTTGATAGCCCCGGCCGCGCGGTCACCGATTTTAAGGAATGACATCAGCCCCGAAGATTTACCACCACCAGCCAATGATTCATTGCTGGCGCGCAGGCTGGAAAAGTTGGTGCCGGTGCCGGAGCCATATTTGAAAAGCCGCGCCTCACGGGTCCACAGGTCCATAATGCCACCATTGCCGACCAAGTCATCACCAACCGATTGGATGAAACAGGCATGCGGCTGTGGGTGCTCATAAGCACTAGTCGATTTGGTCAGCTTGCCAGTTTGATAATCGACATAGGAATGGCCCTGGCCGGGGCCATCAATACCGTAGGCCCAATGCAGGCCCGTGTTGAACCATTGCGGCGAATTCGGCGCGCCCATTTGGCTGGCCAAGGTGTAGCGCATTTCGTCGTAATAAACGCGCGCATCCGCCTCGGTGGTGAACATGCCACCCTTCCAGCCCCAATAGGCCCAAGCGCCTGCCAAACGGTCAAAAACCTGTGTCGCGCTGGTCTCACCGATAATGCGGTCATCTTCTGGCAATTTTTTCAGCGCGGCTTCATCGGGCACCGAGCGCCACAAAAATTCAGGCACGCCTTTTTCTTTAACCGGCTTTAGCGCGGCTGGCACGCCAGCTTTACGAAAATACTTCTGCGCCAAAACATCGGCGGCAACTTGTGACCATCTGGCCGGCACGTTGATATCTTTCAGGCCGAACACAATCGACCCATCGGGGTTGCGAATCTCTGAGCTTGTCGTACGAAACTCAATCGCGCCATAGGCACCAGATTTTTCGGAAGTAAACTTGCGCGCGATTTTCATTCTGCCGGTCCTTTAACTGCATGATAGCGCGCATCAAAAGCCATACCAAAGGCGCGCTCATTTCTGTGGGGTTTCCCCCGGAATTATATTGAGGTTCTATGTCAACCTGCCCCGCTGGCGCATACTATATATTGTGTGTGCTTACCAACGAGCCACAATCTGAAGCATGAGCTGCCATGGGTCAACGCAATTATTTTGCTTTTTAACCAAATAAAAACTTGACCAATTCCCATTGGCGTAGACGCCATTTTGGCCATTTTGCAGCCCCATGTCGCCAATGCGGCAAAGAAACATATATTCCAGCACGCTAGCAAGGTTAGCTGACGCATCACTTTTGATTCTGTTGCAATGCAAGCAAAATGCAGGGCGGCGAATTGCGACACTTATTTGTCCAGAAATGTCGAATCCAAACCCGGTAAATATTCGCATTCCTGTTGAGAATGGCGCAACTTAGGAGGATTGAATGCTTGATACACAAAACCTGCTGGCCGATCTGAACGCTGTGCGCCGCCCGATTGAAACCGCCCGCGGCTTGCCGAGCGCGCTGTATACCAGCGAAGATGCCTTGGCCTTAGAGCGCCAGAAAATTTTCAACAACGGCTGGGCCTGCGTGGGTTTTGGTCAGGATGTCCCCAATCCGGGCGATGCCAAACCTGTCAATTTCCTTGGTGCGCCGCTGCTTTTATTGCGCGACCGCGAGGGTGTTTTGCGGGTATTTGAAAATGTGTGCCGCCACCGGGGAATGATTCTGGTAGAACAGGCGCAAAATTTCGGCGGCGTCATCCGCTGCCCCTATCATTCATGGTGCTATTCCACCAAGGGTGAGCTGAAGGCCACCCCACATGTGGGTGGCCCCGGTATCAATAAACACGACTCAATTAACCCCGAAACCACCGGCCTAACACCCGTGCGCCTAGGGGTTTTCATGGATATAATGTTCGTGAATATTAGTGGCACTGCCGAAGATTTTGACACCTTCATCGCCCCCTTGCGCGCCCGGTTTGCAGATTTCGTTGATCAGCCCATTTACCCGGCCGCCACACATTCCGAATTCACACTCGACATCAATGCCAATTGGAAATTGATCCTTGAGAATAACGTTGAATCCTACCACCTGCCCTGGGTTCATCCGGGGCTCAGCAGCTATTCACGCCTTGAAGACCATTACCACCTGATTGAGCCAGGGCATTATTCTGGCCAAGGCACATTGGTTTATAACCCAAAACTGCACGAAACCCTAAAATTCCCCGACTTTGCGAACCTACCCGAAAAATGGGATACCGGTGCCGAATACGCCTCGCTTTACCCGAATGTCTTTGTTTCCGTGCACCGTGATCACTACTGGGCCGCCCATCTAGACCCGCTATCGCATGATCATACGCTTGAGCGGATCGTGGTTTATTACGCCAGCAAAGAGGCCGCCGAATCTGATACATTTGCACCGCTGCGCGCTGAAAATGCCCGGCTGTGGAAAGATGTTCTCACCGAAGATATAATGGTTACTCAAGGCATGCAGAAAGGCCGCTCCGCGCCAAACTTTGACGGCGGTGTATTTTCGAGCGTCATGGATAGCCCGACGCATTGCTTCCACCAATGGGTGGCTGACCATCTTGGACGCTAAAGCCTTAGATGCGGAACTGACCCGCCTTCATGGCGGGCCAGATTCGGCGCAGCTTTGCGCTATGCATATGAAAGCCGTGGACCTCAAAAATGACCTTGGCTGGCAACGGTTCCACCTCACCCATGCCTGGATTTATGCCTTGGTCGAAGGCGACCACAAGACTGAAGCCGACCTCGCCAATACCCTGCGCGCCCTCGGCGGCCTCTAGCCCCATCTTTTGTTCCTAAATATCCCCGCCGGAGGCATCTGCCCGTAATATTTTGACTTTAACTTATCGCCTTAAATACTTGGCTTTGAACTCTTTTCTTCGCTTAAAAGCACATTGCTTTCAACATCACCAACACCGGGCAAGGTCATAATCCGGCGGCGCAAAATCCGTTCAAAATCGCTCAGATCGCGTGCTACGACCTTGATGCGGTAATCATACACCCCCAACACATGTTGCACGAGTTGAACTTCGGGTATTGCTGACACGGCGCGTTCAAAATCTTCTAACCCGACGCGGCCCTTTGCAGCCAGTTTTATTCCTAAAAAAACAACAACTTCGTAGCCAAGCTTCATGCGGTTCAGCACCAATTGGCGCCCCACAATCACCCCCAATTGCTCCAACCGTTTCACCCGGCGCCATGCGGCCGGCTGGCTTAGCCCAATGGCAGCACCCAAAGCGGCGGCGCCCATATCGCCATCGGCCAATAACAGGCGCAAAATTGCGCGATCGGTATCATCCAATTCAACGCTCATAGCGGCAGTGCCTCGGTATTTTTAACCTCAGATACCAGCATCAAAGCCTCAATATCGGCAATATGTGGCAGGGCGAGGATTTTTGTTTTGTAAATATCTTGGTAATGCGCTAGATCGCGCGCCAATACATCCATCCGAATATCCACCCGGCCCAGCAGCGTTTGAATCGTTTCCACTTCGGGCACCGCGCGGGCAGCGGCCAGAAATTCGTTAAAGGCATGCGGGGCGGTTTTATCGAGGTTAATACGCAAAAACACCTGCACGGCATACCCAAGCGCGCGGTGGTCCACCACAACACGGCGGCCCAATAGCACACCCGCCTTGCGCAATTTTTCCAACCGCCGCCAGCAGGGCGCAACGGTCATCCCCGCTTGGGCCGCCAATTCAGCGGTTGAAAGCATGGGGTCGGCCTGCAATAGGCGCAGCAATCGGCGGTCAATATCATCTACTTGCATGAATTTTGCTATATACCGGATTTCTGGTTATGAAAATACGCAAATTTTAGTTTTTTAGGCAAAATTAGAAACAAATTTCGCCCTGTTCCCACTATTCTACACCCAATTCCACGCATCGAAAGGAAAAGATATGCGCGTTTATTATGATCGCGATTGCGACGTTAACCTGATCAAAGACATGAAAGTTGCCATTCTAGGCTATGGCAGCCAGGGCCATGCCCATGCGCTGAACATGCGCGATTCGGGTGCCAAAAATGTTGTTGTGGCCCTGCGCGAAGGCTCGCCCAGTGCTGCCAAAGCCAAGGGCGAAGGCCTGCAGGTTATGGGCATTGCCGAGGCTGCCGCTTGGTGTGACCTGATCATGTTTACCATGCCCGATGAACTTCAAGCCGAAACCTACAAAAAATACGTGCATGACAATCTGCGCGAAGGCGCGGCCATGGCATTCGCCCACGGCCTCAACATCCATTTCGGTCTAATCGAACCGAAACCCGGCGTAGACATCATTATGATGGCCCCCAAAGGCCCCGGCCATACCGTGCGCGGCGAGTTTACCAAAGGCGGCGGCGTGCCTTGCTTGGTGGCCGTGCATCAAGATGCTTCGGGTAAAGCCATGGATATTGGCCTGTCCTATTGCTCGGCCATCGGTGGCGGGCGTTCAGGCATCATCGAAACCAACTTCCGCCAGGAATGCGAAACTGACCTGTTCGGTGAGCAGGCCGTGTTGTGTGGCGGCTTGGTTGAGCTGATCCGCATGGGCTTTGAAACGCTGGTTGAAGCTGGCTATGAGCCTGAAATGGCCTATTTCGAATGCCTGCACGAAGTGAAGCTGATCGTAGACCTGATTTATGAAGGCGGCATCGCCAACATGAATTACTCGATTTCCAACACTGCGGAATATGGCGAATATGTCTCTGGCCCACGCATCCTGCCCTATGAGGAGACTAAGGCGCGGATGAAAGCCGTTTTGGCCGATATTCAAAGCGGCAAATTCGTGCGCGATTTCATGTTGGAAAACGCCGTTGGCCAGCCCTCGTTTAAAGCGACCCGCCGGATAAATGATGAGCACCAGATCGAACAGGTCGGTGAAAAACTGCGCGCCATGATGCCTTGGATTTCCAAAGGTAAAATGGTGGATAAAGCGCGGAATTAATCCGGCAACACCGGCAAAAAGGTGCGCAATAAATGCGCACCCTACGGGTGTAGGTAAGGTGCGCATTTATTGCGCACCTTTTTTTTCAGCCAATTGCCACCTCTCCCGCTTGCCGCTACGCTGTGTGCAACACGCAACCGAGGAGAACCACCATGCTGATGCGTCTATTGGTCCGTTGGGGCTTTGCCCTTGTATTGGTCATGGCGACCTATAACCCCACCAAATGGAACCTCGTGCGCTGGGGGATGGGCAATTATTCTGACAGCCTACCAATTGTGGTGCTGGTGGCGCTGGTCATATTGGTTGGGTGGATCATCTATATCCGCGCCACCTTCCGTTCTATTGGTATGGTTGGCATTGCGCTGGTGCTGGCCCTAGTCGGAGCATTGGTTTGGGTATTTTATGACCAAGGTTGGCTTGATGTTGGCAATACCACCGCCATGACATGGATTGGGCTGATCGCCTTATCATTGGTGCTGGGCATTGGCATGACATGGTCAATCATCCGTCGCGCAATTTCCGGCCAATTGGATGTTGATGAAATTGACGAATGAGTGATGCGGGCAAGACTGACCTGCCCCAGCAAGAAAACCTGCTGGGGCTGGCCAACCGCACTGGCCTGCCCGATGCGCTGCGCGTTTTGGCAGCGGGTTACCCCCGCGAAGGCTGGGAAACCCATGGAAATTTTGATGAGCTGACGCGGTTTTGGCTGGATCGACACCTGATGTTTCGCCGCTTGCAGGCGGAACTTACCGCCGATGCCCGCGCGGTGCTCGATAGCAACGCCGACCCCCAGCGCTTTGCCCAGCGCACATCGCGGCTGGCCGGTATGCTGATCAGCCAACTACACGGCCATCATCAGATAGAGGATAACCACTATTTCCCGCTGCTGAGCGCACGCGATATGCGGCTGGTGCGCGGGTTTGATTTGCTTGATGCCGACCACCATGCGCTTGATGGTGCATTGGATGCGCTAACTTCATCCGCCAATGCCGCCTTGCAGGCCATTTCAGCGGGCACCGCACATATTGGCCCGGTGGCCGCCTATTTGGCCGAGGTTGACGGGCTTGGCGGGCTGCTTGATCGACATTTGACTGATGAGGAAGAGCTGATTGTGCCGATCTTGCTTGAATACGGGCCGGTTCAGCTATAAGTGCCCCTACAGCAACAGCATCGACATGGGCCGCCCCTTGGGTAGACCCCGCAACGAAAAAGTGTGAGACCTGAGCCCATGGAAAACATCATTCTAACTGTCCACCTGATTCTGGCATTGCTGCTGATCGGTATTGTGCTGATGCAGCGCTCAGAAGGTGGCATTGGCATGGGCGGTGGTGGCGGCGGTGGTGCCGTATCAGGCCGTGCTGCGGCAACCGCGCTCACCAAAGCAACCTGGATTGTGGCCTTGGGGTTTTTGACAACCTCAATCACGCTCACAGTGATCTCGGCGGCGAATAACCCCAACGAATCAGTTGTCACGGTCGAAGCGCCCACAGGCGATGCCCCGGTCGTATTGGATATTCCACTGGCACCGCTCGGCACAGACGCGCCAGCTCCCCCCCCACCTTCGGAATAATTTACGGCGGAATAATTCAAGCAGGGCAACATCATGTTGCCCTAACCTGAAAATCCACATCATCTGGCGCGCAATGCTTGGCAAAGTGCTGCGTTTAGGTTATGAGTCAAACCCCGTGGGTAGCGGGCTTCAGCCCAGCTGTAACCGCCAGTCAAATAATAACATTCACGGGGGCCGAGCAGTTGGCACGCTATATATTTATTACAGGCGGCGTTGTTTCGTCATTGGGCAAAGGATTGGCCAGTGCCGCACTTGGCGCATTGCTGCAAGCCCGTGGCTACACGGTGCGCCTTCGCAAGCTTGACCCGTATTTGAACGTTGACCCCGGCACCATGTCTCCCTTTGAACATGGTGAGGTGTTTGTCACCGATGATGGCGCGGAAACTGACCTCGACCTTGGGCATTACGAGCGTTTCACCGGGGTTGCCGCACGCAAAACCGATTCGATTTCCTCGGGCCGCGTTTATTCCAATGTGCTGGAACGCGAACGGCGTGGCGATTATTTGGGCAAAACCATTCAGGTCATTCCGCATGTGACCAATGAGATTAAGGATTTTCTAAAGGTCGGCGCAGATGAAGTTGATTTTATGCTCTGTGAAATTGGCGGTACCGTCGGCGATATTGAGGGCCTGCCGTTTTTTGAAGCCATCCGCCAATTCGGCCAAGATATGCCGCGTGGCGACTGTGTGTATATGCACCTAACGCTACTGCCCTTTATCAAAGCCAGCGGCGAACTAAAAACCAAACCAACCCAGCATTCGGTGAAAGAACTGCGGTCAATCGGCATTGCGCCCGATGTATTGGTCTGCCGGTCAGAAAGCGAAATTCCAGAAAAAGAACGCGAAAAACTGGCGCTGTTTTGCAATGTGCGCCCCGATAGTGTGATTGCGGCGCTGGATTTGAAGTCAATCTATGAGGCCCCGCTCGCCTATCACCGCGAGGGTATGGATTCGGCTGTGCTGGCCGCCTTTGGCATTACCGACGCCCCTGCGCCAGATTTGAAGAAATGGGAAGATGTGGCCGACCGGGTGTATCACCCCGAAGGGCATGTGCGCGTGGCTGTGGTGGGCAAATACACCCAGTTGGAAGACGCCTATAAATCTATCGCCGAGGCGCTAACCCATGGCGGCATGTTTAACCGCGTGAAGGTTAAGGCTGAGTGGATTGATAGCGAGATTTTTGACCGCGAAGATGTGGCGGAACGCCTGCAAGGCTTCCATGCAATTTTGGTGCCCGGTGGGTTTGGTGAACGTGGCACTGAAGGCAAAATCAAAGCGGCACAATATGCGCGCGAACATAAAATCCCCTATTTGGGAATTTGTCTGGGCATGCAAATGGCGGTGGTTGAGGCGGCGCGCAATTTGGCGGGAATCGCCAATGCCGGGTCGGAAGAATTTGACCTGGAAACCGGCGCCAAACGGTTTGAGCCGATCATCTATCATATGCGCGAATGGCTTGAGGGGAATCGCACGATTCAACGCTCTGCCAATGATGATAAGGGCGGCACGATGCGGCTGGGGGCCTACGACGCTGTTCTAACCCCCGGCTCACAAGTGGCTGAAATATATGGCACAACCGCCATTTCTGAACGCCACCGCCATCGTTATGAAGTGGATATGGGGTATCGTGAAAAGCTGGAGGCTTGCGGTTTACAATTCTCCGGTGTCTCCCCCGATGGCAAGTTGCCAGAAATTGTCGAATTTAAGGGCCACCCGTGGTATATCGGCGTGCAGTTCCATCCGGAGCTAAAGTCAAAACCCTTCGCCCCGCATCCACTATTTGCTGATTTTGTGCGTGCGGCGGTCGAACAATCAAGGCTGGTGTGATGCTCGGAAATTTTTTCAAAAATCTGTTTGGCAATGCGGCCACTGCAAGTGATCAGCCGCAAGATGAGCGCCTCGCCATGGCGGTGCTATTGGTGCGCTTGGCGCGAACAGATTATGAATATGTACTCGAAGAACGCGCGCAGATTATTGATATTCTGAAGGCGCGTTACACCATGGATGATGTCAGCGTTGAAAAACTTGTTGAACGCGCCGAGGCGGTAGAAGCCGAACCCAATGACCATGTATATTTCACCAAGCAGATAAAAGAATCGGTTGAATTTGATAAGCGCGCCGATGTGATGCAAGACCTATGGTCGCTCGCGCTTGCCGATGGACGGCGTGATAACGAAGAAAACGGCTTTCTGCGGCTCGTTTGCAGCTTGCTAGGCCTAACTGACCAAGAATCGGCCTATGCGCGCCAGCGGGCACAGGCGGGCATGAAGGGCCAAGCCGAATAGGCGAAATGCCCCTTTCAACTAGCCCGGCTTGCCGCTAAAAGGCGGCGCAAGCACCCCAAAAGCCGAGGCCTGCCATGATACCCGAGCCAGAAATCACAACAGAATTGATCGAAGCGCATGGGTTAAGCCCGGATGAATATGACCGGATCATTCGTCGGCTAAACCGCGTGCCAAGCTATACTGAATTGGGTATTTTTTCGGCGATGTGGAACGAGCATTGTTCCTATAAATCATCAAAAAAATGGCTACGCACGCTGCCCACCACCGGCCCGCAGGTTATTTGCGGCCCAGGTGAAAATGCCGGGATTGTGGATATTGGTGATGGTCAGGCGCTGGTTTTTAAAATGGAAAGCCACAACCACCCCAGCTATATTGAACCGCATCAGGGTGCGGCCACCGGCATAGGTGGTATTCTGCGCGATGTGTTCACCATGGGCGCGCGGCCGATTGCCACAATGAATGCTCTTAGTTTTGGCGAGCTTAGCCACCCTAAAACCAAATCATTGGTCAATGGCGTGGTTGAAGGCATTGGCAGCTATGGCAATTGTTTTGGCGTGCCCAATATTGGCGGTGAGTTGCGGTTTCACAAATCTTATAACGGTAATTGCCTTGTAAACGCCTTTGCGGCAGGCCTTGCCGATACCGATAAAATTTTCTACTGCGCGGCCTCTGGTGTTGGCATGCCCGTGGTGTATTTGGGGGCCAAAACCGGGCGTGACGGCGTTGGCGGGGCGACCATGGCCAGTGCCGAATTTGATGATTCTATTGAAGATAAACGCCCCACCGTGCAGGTCGGCGACCCGTTTACCGAAAAACGCCTGATGGAAGCCTGCCAAGAACTGATGCGCACCGGCGCGGTGATTTCGATCCAAGATATGGGGGCTGCGGGCCTAACCTGTTCGGCCGTTGAAATGGGCGATAAGGGTAATTTGGGTGTGCGGCTGGACCTTGAAAAAGTGCCCTGCCGTGAATCGAACATGACCGCCTATGAGATGATGCTCTCAGAATCCCAAGAACGCATGCTGATGGTGCTGCGCCCCGAAAAAGAGGCCGTCGCCAAAGCGGTATTTGACAAATGGGACCTCGATTTCGCCATTGTTGGGGAAACCATTGCAGAAGACCGGTTTTTGGTTTGCATGAATGGTGAAGTGAAGGCCGACCTACCGCTAAAAGCGCTGTCGGGCGATGCCCCTGAATATGACCGGCCTTGGGTGGCAACACCGCCCGCCGCGCCCATGGCCGCTGTGCCTAAGGTTGATGCGGGACAGGCCCTAATGGCGCTGGTATCCAGCCCGAACTATGCCAGCCGCGCTTGGGTTTGGGAACAATATGACCATACCGTCATGGCCGATACATTGGTGCGCCCCGGATCAGACGCAGGCATTGTGCGCGTGCATGGCACGCATAAGGCGATTGCGTTTACATCGGATGTGACCCCACGCTATTGCCGCGCCAACCCAGTTGAGGGTGGCAAGCAAGCAGTTGCCGAGGCTTACCGCAACCTATGCGCCAGTGGCGCACGACCTTTGGCCACAACCGACAACCTTAACTTTGGCAACCCGCAAAAACCCGAAATTATGGGGCAATTGGTCGGCTGTATTGAAGGTATTGGCGCGGCCTGTATTGCGCTGGATATGCCCATCGTGTCGGGCAATGTTAGCCTTTATAATGAAACCGACGGGCGCGGCATTCTACCAACGCCAACAATTGGTGCGGTTGGTTTGCTAGACAGCGTGGAGGACATCATCCGTGCCATTCCCAATGATGGCGATGTGTTGGTGCTGATTGGTGAAACCAAGGGCCATTTGGGCCAATCTGCGCTATTGGCCGAGCTGTTTGGCCGCGAAGATGGCGACGCTCCACATGTTGATTTGCTGGCCGAACGCCGCAATGGTGAATTTGTGCGCGCTGCGCGGCGGCTAATAACAGCCGCCCATGACCTTGGTGATGGTGGCCTAGCGCTTGGCGCGGCAGAAATGGCCATAGCCGGGCGCATTGGCGTTACCATTTCCCAAGGTGGCACCGGGTATTTGTTTGGCGAGGATCAGGCGCGCTATCTGCTGGCGCTGCCTGCCGCCAACCTGCCCGCCTTGCAGGCTTTGGCCGCTGAAACCAGCACGCCTTGCGCGGCAATCGGGCAATTCGGCGGTGATCAGGTCACTATGGCTGAAACAAGCGTTGCACTGGCAGACCTTCGGGCCGCCTATACATCTGCCCTGCCCCAAGCCTTTGGCTAACCCCTTGTAACACATCGACCGCAAGCATAGATTTGCACTGAAGGATATTTAACCATGGCCATGCAAGCACATCAGATTGAGGCACTTATTCGCGCCGCCTTCCCCACCGCCAAGATCGCGATTGATGATCTGGCCGGTGATGGCAACCACTATGCGGCGACAGTTATCGCCGAAGAATTTCGTGGCATGAACCGGGTGAAACAACACCAGTTGGTTTATGCCGCCCTTAAAGGCAAAATGGACGGCGCGGCAGGCGAATTGCACGCGCTGGCCCTCACCACCAAAGCACCGGAGTAAGCCCATGTCGGCACAAGATGCGATCCGCGATACCGTTACGAGCAATGACGTCGTTTTGTTCATGAAAGGCACCTCACAAATGCCGCAATGCGGGTTTTCATCCCGTGTGGCAGGGGTGCTCAACTATATGGGCGTGGCCTATAAAGATGTGAACGTGCTGGCCGATGACCAGATCCGCCAAGGCATTAAGGATTTTTCCGACTGGCCAACCATCCCCCAGCTTTATGTGAAGGGTGAATTTGTTGGCGGTTGTGACATCATCACCGAGATGATGCTTTCAGGCGAGCTCGACGGGCTGTTTAGCAAAAATGGCATCACATTTGATGCAGATGCCGCCGCCAAAATCCGCGAAGCGAATAAAGAATAAGCACGGCTTAGGCTGGCTGAGCGCGGCGCCTTTCGGGGCGCCGTTTTCATTTTGGAGGCAATTTAGGCATTGCGCGCGGGCTAATCCAAGATTTCCGGGCTTAAATCCTTTGAAGCGAAGCGATCACAATAGGCCAGCTTGTTAACGGGCAATGCGAAGTTTACCCGCAAGTCGCAACCGAGCGCTTTTTGGTGCTGCCGCAAAACCGGCAGCGGCAAGAGCAACAGCACAACGCGGCGTGGGCGCAACGGCGGGACTAGGCCCGACCTTGCCGCGCCGCCACCGCCCAGCGGCAAGCCCGGTTTTCAATCGGGCGTGCTGCGCGGCAGGTTAGGTTTAGTTTGCGACCAGTTTTTCCAAGCGCTTGGCAGTGCTTTCAAGCAAGACCATGGCGGCGGGTAGTTCCACTGCGTCAAACAGGCCAACCGCTTTCGGGGCTTCGGCAGCGGGCGCTGGCCTGGGTTGATTTTCCAATTCGGCGGCCAAAGCTGCGGCCCGGCTTTCAGCCTTGCGCACACGAATTTCCATGCTTTCCACCCGCTCAGCCGCGTCCTTGGCTTTCCATTCCAGCTCATTTTGCAAATCGGCCAGCATCAGCCCGGCCATCAGCAACATGCGCGATTCGGGCAAACGGCCAAGGGCGGCTTGCAATGTGGTGGCTTGCACGTTCAACAATTCAGCGGCGGCGCGGGCTTGGGGTTCTTCGCCCGGCTCACAGGCAATGGCAAAGCTACGCCCGCCAATTTCAATTGAAATATCAGGCATCCGAGCTCTCCTCGATCAGGGGTTTTAGCTGTCCAAGCAGGCGGTCCAACTCTTCAAGGTCAGCTTGGCGATTATTACGCTCAGTCTCCAAATCGGCCCGCAGCTTTGCATTTTCTTTGGTCAATTCCAAATGCCCAGCCTCAGCCGCCTCAAGCCGCCCAAGCGCCATATTGATCCGGCTTTCCAGTTTTTTCAAATCGCTCATCAGCTCATCCCTCACCCGTCTGTTGTAACCCGAATCGCATTTGCGGGTGCATCGTGCAAGTTTAATCAGTTTTTCGCCCCGTGTCGGCGGCAATATGCCCATGTCCGCTTGACGCTTGGTGGGATACTGCTAACAAGGCGCCAACCAAAACACCCGGCGAAACCTGCCTTTTCGGCCCAAAAGCGAGAGAATTTCGTGGATATCAATACACTCAAAGCAAAACACCCCGCACATTGGAATAAAGCCACCGCCCTGCGCGTTTTGGCCATTGATGCGGTTCAGGCCGCTAATTCCGGCCATCCGGGCATGCCGATGGGCATGGCCGATGTGGCCACCGTGCTGTTTGAAAAGCATTTGAAGTTTGATGCAACCAACCCAAACTGGCCCGATCGGGACCGCTTTATTCTATCAGCTGGCCACGGCTCAATGCTGCTTTACGGTTTGCTGCACCTAACCGGCTATGCCGATATGACGATTGAGCAGATCAAAAATTTCCGTCAGTTGGGGTCTATTACCGCAGGCCACCCCGAATATGGCCATGCGACCGGCATTGAAACCACCACCGGCCCGCTTGGCCAAGGCCTGGCGAATGCAGTTGGCTTTGCCATGGCTGAGGCGAATATGGCCGCGCGGTTTGGCCGCAAAATCGTTGACCACTTTACCTATGTCATCGTGGGCGACGGCTGCCTTATGGAAGGCATCAGCCATGAGGCGATTGCGCTGGCGGGCAAGCAAAAGCTGAACAAGCTGATTGTCATGTGGGACAATAATGGCATTTCGATTGACGGAAAGGTGTCGCTGTCAGACATCACCGATCAGCAGGCGCGCTTTGCCGCCTGTGGCTGGGATCTATTCGCCTGTGATGGCCATGACCCGGCTGATATTGACCGCGCGCTAAGCGCCGCCAAGGCCAGCCCGCGCCCGGCCATGATTGATTGCGTCACGCATATCGGCTTTGGCTCCCCCGCCAAGCAAGATACGGCTGGCGCGCATGGCTCGCCACTTGGGGCCGACGAAATTGCCGTGGTGCGCGCGGCCTATGGCTGGACACATCCGGCCTTTGTTATTCCAGGCGATATCAAATCCGCTTGGGAAGCGATTGGTGCGCGCGGCGGTGCAGATCGGGCAGCGTGGAACACCCGCAAAGCCACACTTTCGACCGCCAAACAGGCCGAGTTTGACCGCGTAATGGCTGGCACCCCCCCGAAAAAACTGGCCGCCGCCATCCGCGCCTTCAAAAAAACCATCTCTGAAACCGCCCCGAAAATGGCGACCCGCAAATCTAGCGAAATGGTGCTTGGGGTGTTGAATGATGTGATGCCCGAAACCATCGGCGGATCAGCTGACCTTACGGGTTCAAACAACACGCTTACCAAAGGGCTTGGCACATTTGATGCTGATAACCGCGCCGGGCGTTATGTGTATTACGGCATTCGTGAACATGGCATGGCGGCGGCGATGAACGGCATGGCGCTGCATGGTGGCGTGATGCCCTATGGTGGCACGTTTATGTGCTTTACCGATTATGCCCGTGGCGCGATGCGCCTATCGGCCCTTATGGGTGTGCGCGTCGCCTATGTGATGACACATGATTCCATTGGTTTGGGCGAAGACGGCCCAACACATCAGCCGGTTGAACATTTGGCCATGCTACGCGCCACGCCCAACATCAATGTCTTTCGCCCGGCTGACACGGTTGAAACCGCCGAGGCATGGGAACTGGCCGCAACCACACCGCGCACGCCTTCGGTTCTGGTGCTGACGCGCCAAAACCTGCCAACATTGCGCACGACGCACACCACCAAAAACCTAACCGCCCAAGGCGCCTATGTGTTGGCCGAGGCTGAAGGCAAGCGCCGGGTCATACTTTTGGCCACGGGTTCGGAAGTTGAAATTGCCATGGCGGCCCGCGAAATGCTGCAAGCTAAGGGCATTGGCACCCGCGTTGTATCTATGCCCAGCTGGGAATTGTTCGAAGCCCAAGACGAGGCTTACCGCCGCAAAGTGCTGCCCGCTGGCCCGGTGCGGGTTGCGATTGAAGCCGGTGTCCGTCTTGGCTGGGATCGTTGGCTATCAGCTGAACGCGGTGCGGCTAAAAAGTCAGCCTTTATTGGCATGCACGGGTTTGGTGCCTCGGCCCCGGCCCCTGAACTTTACAAACATTTTGGCATTACACCAGCGGCAACCGCCGCTGCTGCCGAAGCCCTGCTCTAACCAAACTGCGCCTTCGGGCGCAGTTTTTTTACCCGAGGCCGCATGACCAATCACGTCGCATTCAGGTTAATCGCGATCATCATCGCTGTATTCGTGGCGGATTATTTATATTTTGAATGGAACCTGCCCCTCATCTTGGGCGTGGCTATGTTTCACACAATTCAATGGCTGGCCTTCTGGCGCTGAAACGGAGACTGATATGGCTTGGAATACACTTGATGATATGAACTTAGCCGGCAAAACCGTGCTGACACGCGTTGATATTAACGTGCCAATGGAAGCCGGGCGGGTAACCGACGCAACCCGGATTGAGCGAATCATTCCCAGCCTGCGCGACATTCTGGCCAAAGGTGGCCGCCCGGTTTTACTGGCCCATTTTGACCGCCCAAAAGGCAAAATCGTCCCAAGCATGAGCCTTGCCCCCCTGCGCGCACCGCTGGAAGCCGCGCTCGGCGCACCGGTGCTGTTTTGTGATGAAACAACCGGGCCTATCGCCACTGCGGCTATTGCCGCCCTTCCCAGCGGTGCCGTGTTATTACTTGAAAACACCCGCTTTAACGCTGGAGAAGAAGCCAACGACCCGGTTTTTGCCGCCGCCTTGGCCGCGCTTGGCGACATTTATTGCAATGACGCATTTTCAGTTGCGCACCGCGCGCATGCCAGCACCGAAGGCATTGCCCACCATTTGCCAAGCTGCGCAGGCCGCTTGATGCAGGCCGAGCTTTCAGCACTCGAAGCCGCCCTTTCAGCCCCTGAACGCCCGGTGATTGCGGTGGTTGGTGGGGCCAAGGTATCCACCAAGCTTGACCTGCTGGGCAACCTTATCGACAAGGTTGATATGATTGTTATTGGGGGCGGCATGGCCAATACCTTCCTTGCCGCGCAGGGTATCAACGTTGGCAAATCGCTATGCGAACATGATTTGGCCGATACCGCCCGCGCCATTATGGCCCGCGCCGCAGAACAAAACTGCGATTTGTTATTGCCAAGCGACGTTGTCATCGCGCGCGAATTTCGCGCCCATGCACCCAATGAAACCGTGGCGGCAACCGCCTGCCCGGATGATGCGATGATACTGGATGCTGGCCCCATGGCCGTTGCCCGTATCGAAGGTGCGTTTGCGCG
>Ga0105053_10002568_pt1 | contig 28089 bp, 25 predicted proteins | sample BON01_FD_78093 | JGI IMG/M metagenome (GOLD analysis project Ga0105053, IMG submission 78093) | Freshwater microbial communities from Lake Bonney liftoff mats and glacier meltwater in Antarctica - BON-01 | ecosystem: Environmental > Aquatic > Freshwater > Ice > Glacier meltwater | place: Lake...
ATCGGTTGGCTCAGCAGCAGATCGAGCCCGCCGACGTAATCGCCTGGTCGCTATGGCGAAGAGCCCACCAAGCCGCCGCTCAACGCGCCCACATTAAAACCAAACTGCAACTGTAGTGCTAGTTCCCCGCTCCCAGCGCCATCAGCCCACCCGAGACGGACACAGGTCCGAGATCACGCATCCCCCGCAGTTCGGCTTCCTCGCCGTGCAGGTGTAACGCCCGTGCAGGATCAACCAGTGATGCGCCTTCGGCAGCCAGTGCTCGGGCACGACACGGAACAGCTGGGCCTCGACCTTGTCGGGGGTGGCGGCATTGGCCAGGCCGAGCCGGTGCGAGACGCGGAACACATGGGTGTCGACGGCGATGGCGGCCTCGATCCCCAGTTCATTCAGCACCACGCTGGCGGTCTTGCGACCGACGCCGGGCAGGGCCTGAAGGTCGGCGCGGTTCAGCGGCACCTCACCGCCATGCTGTTCCAGCACGATCCGGCTGAGGGCGATGACGTTCCTCGCCTTGCCGCGAAACAGGCCGATCGAGGCGATGTAGGGCGTCAGCCCCGCCTCCCCCAATTCCAGCATTTTCACCGGAGTGTCGGCGACAGCGAACAATTTGTCGGTGGCCTTGTTGACCGAAACATCGGTGGCCTGGGCCGACAGGGCCACGGCGACGACCAGCGTATAGGGGCTGGAGAAATTCAGCTCGGTCTTCGGCTCGGGCATGGTCCGCGCCAGCCGCTCGAAAATGGCCTCGGCCCGGTCCTCATCCGGTGGCCAGCCGAGCACAGGGACCGGAGCCCCGGTCATGACGGCGGGGCGTTTCGGGCCAGCCTTTCGTTTCACTGCGACGGGTTTGATCATGACCACGCCAGTGGAACGTTGGCGAACCAGCGTCAATCGGCGTATTCGGCCCTTTGTCGCGCCTCCGGAGTCCCACCATGCTGATCCATATGTCGTCCTGGCCCGAAATCGACGCCCGGCTGAAGACCACAAAGACCGTGGTCGTCCCCATCGGCTCGAACGAACAGCACGGTCCGACCGGCCTGCTGGGGACCGACTGGATGTGCCCCGAGATCATCGCCCATGCGGCGGAGAAGGGCGACGACAGCTTGATTGTGGCCCCGACCTTCAACATCGGCATGGCCCAGCATCATCTGGCCTTTGCCGGCACCATATCCCTGCGTCCCTCGACCTTTATGGCGGCGATCGGCGACTGGGTGTCCTCGCTGAGCCGCCACGGCTTCGAGCGTATCTATTTCCTCAACGGCCATGGCGGCAATGTCGCCACCATCGAGGCCACCTTCGCCGAGATCTACGCCGAGTGGAGCTTCGTCGAGGAACAGCCGCCGTTCGTGCTCAAGCTGAAGAACTGGTGGGACCTGCCCGGTATCCACAGCCTGTGCAGTTCGATCTTCCCGGTCGGCCACGGCATGCACGCCACCCCGTCCGAGATCGCCGTGACCCAGGCGGCCTACCCCGACCGGATCAAGACGGCGGCCTACAGCCCAAAGATCGCGCCGTCAGGGCCGATCCGCGACGCGCTGGACTACCGCGCCCGCTTCCCCGACGGCCGCATCGGCTCTGACCCGGCCCAGGCCAGCCCGGAAAAGGGCCAGACCATCATCGATGCGGCTGTCACCGCCCTGTTGAAGGATGTGGCCGACTTCTCGGCCGAGGTCTTGCCGGAGGTCTGAAACCGGCCGCGTAGCGAAATCGGTCTTGGTGGACGCAGTCCATCAGGGCTCAGATTTCGCTCCACTTTAATTCCGGACCGTTTTTTGGATTCAGGTCGTTTCGACCTGAAGCAAAAATGGTCTAGGGCTTGGCCATGACCCAGATCGACAAGGCCTCAAAGACCGGCAGGCGGACGAACCGGAGCGCGACCACAGCGGTCGATGCCGCCCAGTCAGGCGGCGAAATGCTGAACGCCGCGGGAGAGGTGATCGCCGCGCGGCTGGAAATCATGGCCCGGGGCATGGCCGATCCGCGCAAGGCGGACCTGACCGAGATGTCGCTGATGAGCTCGGAGAAGGTCGAAGCCCTGTCCGCCTCGACTGCCGCCATGGGCAAGACCTTCGGCGATATCGGCGGACGAGTGGGAGCCGCCGCCATGACAGAGGCCGGCCTGGCCTCGCGCGCCGCCACAGCCATGGCCTCAGCCTCGACCCCTGCAGGTGCCTTTCAGGCCCAGTACAGCTACGCCGTCGGCTGGTGGAGCCGGGCGGCCAGCCAGATGCTGACGCTGAACACCGAACTGCTGAAGGGCCAGGCCGATGCGATGCGGCCGATCCACGCCACCGCCGTCGCCAATGCGAAACGGCTGAAGAAATAGCGGAACGGACGACGCGACGCGGCCTTTCACTCAGGTGAAAAGGAGATCGTCATGAGCGACCACGGCAAAAAAACCGAGCCCCATCCCGGCATGATGGGCGACGGCACCGAAGAGCAGAACCTGAACCAGAAGGGTGATCCATCGAATCGGATCACCGAGGACGAGGTCAAGGGTGCCATTGGCGACAAGAAGAAAACACCCGACTGACTACGGAGACTCCGCCGCCCCCGAATGTTCCGGGGGCAGCGCTCCCCTTACCGGAACGGCGGCTCGTCAAAAGCGCGGAGCTTGCGGGAGTGCAGGCGCGAGCCCTCGGCGCGCAGCAGGTCGATGGCGTGAATACCGATCTGTAGATGCTCTGAAATCGAGCCCTCATAGAAGCGGTTGGCCTGGCCCGGCAGTTTGATCTCGCCGTGAATCGGCTTGTCCGAGACGCATAGCAGGGTGCCGTATGGCACGCGGAAGCGGTAGCCTTGGGCGGCGATGGTGGCGGATTCCATGTCGATGGCCACGGCCCGGCTCTGGTTGAAGCGCAGGGCCGATTTGGAATAGCGCAGCTCCCAATTACGGTCGTCGGTGGTGACCACAGTGCCGGTGCGCAGGCGGCGTTTGACCTCCTCGCCCGGTGCGCCAGAGACGATCTTGGCGGCGTCATAGAGCGCCCGCTGGACCTCGGCGATCGAGGGGATGGGAATGTCCGGCGGCAGCACCGCATCCAGCACATGGTCGTCGCGCAGATAGGCGTGGGCCAGCACATAGTCGCCAATCGTCTGCGACGGGCGCAGTCCGCCGCAGTGGCCGATCATCATCCAGACATGCGGCCGGGTGACGGCCAGGTGGTCGCAGATGGTCTTGGCGTTGGACGGTCCGACCCCGATGTTGACCAGGGTGATCCCGTTCGAACCGGGTGCCGTCAGGTGGTAGGCGGGCATCTGGTGCTTCTTCCAGGCCGCGTCCATGACTGCCGTTTCAGGGTCCGGCGTGTCCCGGGTGATCTCGATGCCGCCGGCACAGACCAGTTTCTCATAGGGGCTGTTCGGGTCCTGCAACTGGGCGCAGGCCCAGCGCACGAACTCATCGACATAGCGGTTGTAGTTGGTGAACAGGATATAGCTCTGCACGTCCTCCACCGGGGTGCCGGTGTAGTGGCGCAGACGGGCCAGCGAGAAGTCGGTGCGCAGCCCGTCGAACTGGGCCAAAGGGAAATTCTTGGTCAGGTCGAACAGGCCGTCGGAGATTTCGTCGCCGATATGGGCCAGGTCGGTGGTCGGGAAATAGCGGGCCACGGCCGCCGTCTGGCTGCGATCCAGCGTGACGTCCGAGCCGTCCATCACATAGGGGAAGGGAATCTCCTGTTCGGACGGGCGCACGTCGAAGGTGGCACCATAGTCGGCTTCCAGCAGGCCCAGCTGCTCCATCAGATAGGGGCGGTACAGGTCCGGCCGGGTGATGGTGGTTGAATAGACGCCGGGCCGCGAGAGCCGGGCATAGGCGCGGGTGGCCAGATGCACGGGCCGTTCGCCGAACCAGCTGACCCTGAGTTCCGGATAGGCGAACAGGCCTTTGGCCCGGGCCTCGGGATCGGCGCGTTCGCCTGTCCTCAGGAAGGCCCCCACTGCGCTACGCAGGTTGGAGACCGACTGGCTGTAGAGGGTTTCGAGGCGGTCCAATGCCGCCTGGGATGTCATCGTTTCTGTCATGGCCCCGTCTAGCGGATGATCATGGCCTTGGCGAGACGGTGACGCTTGGCAATTCAGAGGCGCTATGTTCGCGACGCGGTCGTTCACGGCTTGAGCGCGAGAGATCCGGCTTTCGTCATCCTCCGACTTGATCGGTGGATCGTGACGCGGTCGCTCACGGCTTGAGCGCGCAGCCCGGTCTCAGTCGGCCTCTGCCCGGCTGATCAGCGCCAGGATGCGCGGGGTCTCGGCGTATTCGCGCTTCAGGGCCGCGCCGTCCGTCTCGAGGGACGCGCAGCGCAATTCTGTCACGGCGGCGTTGATCTGCGCAGTCCGTTCCGTGTCATACCCTTCCTCGCCGCCCCAATGGGCGCAACCGACCCAGCGGCCGGCGTAGTCGAACACCCTGGTCGGCGTCATGGTAGCGCTGTCAATGATTGAGTCACGGACCGAAACGTTGCTGAGTACCAGCCGATCGCCCTCGATCTCGAAGGACAGGGTGGCCGTTCCGCCCGTCCCGCAGCAGTTGCCGTCGCCGTTCTGCCACAGCGGGGTGAAGGCCATCATATTGGGCCAGTCGAACCGCACGCCCTGCCAGACCTCCAGGCCCTCGGGCAGTTTGTCCTCCAGGCTGTCGCGCCAGCTCCAGGTGTCGATCTCGACCAGCTCGCGCGAACCCCCGGGGGTCCAGCGAAACAGGATATCGGCATTGCCTGAACCCGAGCCGGCGTGAACACCGGGAACGGCGATATAGGTCTCGTCGTCAGGGCCCCGCCCGGTGAGCAGGATCGGGGCGTCAAAGCGCGCGGCGTCGAAACTCCAGGCGATCGGGACGGATGGTCCGGCCCGGGCTGCCGGGCCGTCGTCGATGAAGACGATGCCGCCGGAAACGCCGGTCTCGTCAGTAAACCCCTCCTGGAGCTGCCACTGCAGACCAGCCCCGTCGAGCGCCAGATAGCCGCCCATGTAGGAACTGCAGCCCTTGAGGCCGGTGGCGACGCAGTCCCGGCCCCGAGACGGTATGCCGTCGCGGAAGAACAGCCGGCCAATACGTTCGTCCCGGTTCGCCTGCGCTGTCAGGGATTGAATGCGCGCAAGGGTCTCTTCGGCGGAGCCAGGCCCGGCTGGCATGTCGGCAAGATCTTGCAGCCAGTCCGCCTGCTCTTGCGCCAGCGATAATGGCAGGGGCGTCGCGGCCTCGGCCCGGCGCATCGCCTGATCCAGCGCGGGCGTCTGGCCGACCACGGGTCCGGCTCCCGCCAGAGTCATCGAAAACAGCGTCAGAACGGCCAGAATGCGCATGTTGTGCCTCCCCCTGTCGCCTACACTGCGCCCGTGCGCGTCAGATCGCCACTGACGCCGTCTGACGTCAGCCCAGTTCCCGATGCAGGAAGGCCGTGGCGTCGTCCAGCACCGGGGCCTTCTTGCGAAACAGGGGCGAAAAGGTCGAGATCATGTCGGCGTGGTTCAGGCCGGGATAGAGTTTGTACTCGCAGCGCCCGCCGACCGCCCGCATCCGCTCGCACAGGATGGTGGTGTCCTCGGCATGGACGATCACGTCCGCGGTCCCGTGGCCCAGCCACAGCGGCGGGGCGTCTGCACGGGCGAAAGTCACCGGCTGGGTCAGGGTTGGATCGGCGACACGTCCGAAGGCGTTGATCGACGAGGTCGCGTCAAAGGGCAGGAAGTCATAGGGCCCCGCAAGGCCCGCCGCAGCCTTGATCAGGTCGGGTGCGCCGGCGGCGGTCATGTAGCGCCGGTCCAGCGCGATCATCATCGCCAGATGAGCCCCGGCGGAATGGCCGATGAGGCCCAGTCGCGCCGGGTCACCGCCATACTGGCTGGCGATCTCGCCGACCCTGGCCGTAGCCATGGCGGCATCCTCGATAAAGGCCGGGAAATGCGCCTCGGGGACCAGCCGGTAGTCGGGCAGGGCGACAACGAAGCCGCGCGCCGCCAGCGCCTGTGCCGCCCAAGCGTAGTCGGACTTGTCACCGCTGTCCCAGCCGCCGCCGTAGAACAGGACCAGCACCGGCCAGGGCTGCGCCCGAACCGGGGTGGGAACGAAGACATCGAGGGTCTGGCGCGGGTCGTCACCATAGGCGACGTCGCGGGCGGCCCGGCACGCGCCGCCGTCGCGTGGCCCGAAGGTATTCAGCATCGCCAGAGGCGAACAGGCCGCCACGAGCAGTCCGAGCGCGGGGGCGAAAAGGCCTCTTCGGGTCATGGGGTCCTTGCGGGCGGGGGCGGTGGCAGGCCCCAAGATACGCACGGGAATCGTATTCGGCTCAATCTGTCACGTCGCAGAGATCAGGGCACCATAGCGGGCGTCTTCAGCCGCGCCGGGGTGGACGGGACAGGACGGCGCGATCAATCCTTCACCGGGGGCGATCAGGCCTCCCGCGAAAAGGGCGCGTCCGTCGCCGCACGCGCCCTCTGTTGATCAAGGTTTCGACCCGGCGCTACTCGGCCGGGTTCAGATATTTGTCCAGCCAGCCGAACACTTCGGTATGCCACTGGCGGCTGTTGGCGGGCCTGAGCACCCAGTGGTTCTCATTGGGGAAGACCACCAGACGGCTGTCGATGCTGCGTCTTTGCAGGGCGGTGAAGGTCGACAGTGACTGGGCCGTAGGGATACGGAAGTCGAGATCGCCCTGGATCACCAGCATCGGGTCGCGCCAGTTCTGCACATGGTTGGCCGGGTTGAACGCCTGATAGCCGCGCGGATTCTCATAGGGGGTGCCGCCGAATTCCCACTCGGTGAACCACAGCTCCTCGGTCGAATAGCCCATGCCGAAGGTGTCAAAGACACCGTCGTGGTTGACCAGGCATTTGAACGCGCCGGGCCAGTTGCCGGCGATCCAGTTGACCATATAGCCGCCGTACGAAGCCCCGAGAGCGCAGGCGTTGTCTCCGTCAAGGAAGGGATAGGCCTCTTGGGCGAAGGCCCAGCCCTTCTGCAGGTCCTCCAGCGGACGATCGCCCCAGTGCTGGCTGATCGAATCCGTAAAGGCCTGGCCGTAGCCGGTCGAGCCATGGAAATCGATCATCACCACCGCATAGCCGGCCCCGGCGTAGGTCGAAGGATTCCAGCGGTAGGACCAGCTGTTGCCGAACGAGCCCTGTGGCCCACCGTGGATCAGGAAGGCGACAGGGTAGGTCTCGCCCTCGACATAGCTGGCGGGCTTAATGACATAGCCATGGACCGTCTCGCCGTTCCAGCCGGGGAAGCTGAACTGCTCCGGCTCGCCGAAGACCTCGGTGTCCAGCGACGGGTTCACATCAGTGATCCGGATCGGCATTTCGCGGCCGCGGAAGGTCTTGACGAACAGTTCGCTGGGACGGATCAACGTGTCCTGGGCGAAGACAAAGCCCGAGGGCGTCTGCTGAAAGGCCGAGACCCGCCCTTCGCCGGTGATCGGCACGACCGAGCCGCTGGTCACATTGATGCTGAACAGCCGGGTCTGACCGACGTCGCCGGCGGTTGTGTAGAGGGTCCGACCGTCGCGCGACCATTGCAGGGTGTCGGCCGAACGGTCCCAGTTGGCCGCGATCTGGCGCGTCTGGCCGGTGCTCATATCACGCAGGAAGATGGCGTATTTGTCGGCCTCGAAGCCCGGGCGGGCCATGGCGCGCCACGCCAGGGTGCGACCGTCCGGTGAGAAGACCGGGCCGGTGTCCGAGGCGTCATTGGCGTCGGTCAGATTCTCGAAGGCCCCGTCGCCGCTCAGGCCGTTGGTGCGATAGAGGTCGAAATTGGTGCTCCACGGCTCCGACTGGCCGGCCAGCCGCGCCGAAAACACGATCGACTGGCCATCGGGGGCAAAGGTGAATTCACTCTCGTCGCCGAACGGCTTGGAGGGGGTGTCGCCGTCGAAGCCGCGCGTTACCATCACCGGGTCGCCGGAACCGTCGGCACTGACGACGAACAGGTGGTTCTGGGTCCCGTCCCTCCAGGTGTCCCAGTGGCGCACGAACATCCGGTCATAGACCTGGCCGGTCGCGGGGTCGTCGGCCACGGCCTTGTTGCGATCGACGGTGCAGGCGAGGTCGGCGCAGTCGGGGAAGACCGCCAGGGACACGGCGACCGTATCCGCCTGCGGGCTCAGCCGGTAGGCGTTGACGTCCAGAGGCAGGTTGGTGACCTGGACCGGGCCGGTCCCGTCGGCCCCGGCGCGCCAGACCTGGCTGGAGCCCGAGCGACCGGAGAGGAAATACAGTTTGCCGTCTGCGCCCCAGCGCGCGGTGTTGGCCCCGCCTTCATTGATCGCCGGCCGCACCGGCTCGCCGGGCGCGTTCAGGTCCATCATGAACAAGGCTCCGGAACGGCGGTTGGCCTCGACGTCGGTCGCGGTCACCGAATAGACCACCCAGCGCCCGTCCGGCGACACCTGCGGATCGCCCAGCCGGTTGAGGGCGATCATGTCCTGCCAGGTGAAGGTATTCAGGGCCTGTGGGGCCGGCGCTTCGGCCGCAACGGGCACCGGCGGCGTCTCGGCCAGGGCGGGAACGGCGGCCAGCAGGGCCAGGGCGGCGCAGGCGCCCGAGAGCAGGGAACGGTGACGCATGGACGGTTTCCTATCGAAGAAGACGCGGGTCAGGGCCTTGGGGTAGCACTGCGGGAAGGTCTGCGAAAGTTCGGGGGCGTCAGCCGCTCCGGACCCAGCTCCCGCGACCGCGCGGTCCCCCCGCCAAGCCGCTTGCCGTGCGCCCCGCAAGCGGCGACAACCGGCGTCGAATGTCAGAGACCGCCACCCTCATGCCGACCCGCCGGGAACCGCACATCTGCGACGTGCTGATCGCCGAACGCGCGCCGGGCCTGACCCGGTCGCTGTTCTGGCCGATCATCCGTCCGGTCCTCTACAAATTGCTCAACTATCGTCAGGCTGTGCGCATGGCCGATGCCGTCCGGCCGCTCTCGGGGTCCGGAGCGCTCGACTATATGAGCGACCTGATGGGTCTGAAGGTTGCCGTGATGAATCCGGAGCGGATTCCGGCCAGCGGGCGCTGTATCGTTGTGGCCAACCACCCCACCGGCATCGCCGACGGGATCGCCGTGTTCGATGCCATCCGCGCGCGCCGGCCCGACGCCATCTTTTTCGCCAATGCCGACGCCCTGCGCGTCTCGCCCCGACTGGGCGAGGCCGTGATCCCGGTCGAATGGGTGGTGGCCAAACGTACCCGCGAAAAGACCCGCGCCACGCTGGCGGCGGCGAAGGAGGCCTTCGAGGCCGAGCGTTGCGTGGTCCTGTTCCCGGCCGGGCGGCTGGCCCGGGTCGCGGCGGATGGCTCGGTGATCGATCCGGAATGGGCCCCGACGGCGGTCTCCCTGGCGCGGAAATACGAGGCTCCGGTGGTGCCGATCCATGTCACCGGACCCAAATCCACCCTGTTTCACCTGTTCGACCGGGTCTCGCAGGAATTGCGCGACATCACCCTGTTCCACGAGCTGCTGAACAAGAAACGCAAAATCTTCCAGCTCAAGGTCGGCAAGCCGATCCCGCCGTCACGGCTCGACATCGATGCGGTCAAGGCGACCTATGCGCTTAAGGCCTTCACCGAGCGGGTTTTGCCCAGCCAGCCGGACGCTGACTTCGCATGAGCCGGGCATGGACGCTACCGGACGAAGCGGCCACGACCCGTCTGGGGGCCGCCATCGCGCCGCAGCTGGCCGCCGGCGAGACGGTGCTGCTGTACGGCCCTTTGGGCATGGGCAAATCGACCCTGGCCCGCGGGTTGATCCGGGCCCTGCTCGAGCGTTCGGCCCGGCCGGACGAGGACGTGCCCTCCCCGACCTTCACCCTGGTTCAGTTCTATGACAGTGCGCCGCCGGTGGCTCATTTCGACCTCTACCGCCTGACCCGCCCCGAGGAGGTGGCGGAGATCGGGCTGGAAGAGGCGCTGGACGAGGGCTGCGCCGTGATTGAATGGCCCGAGCGGCTGGGCCACGATCCGGCGGCCTGGCTGGGGCCGGATCGTCTGACCGTGACCCTGGCCGAACAGGGCGAGGGCCGGCTTGCGACCGTTTCCGGCGCAGGGGGTTGGGAAACGAAGCTGAAGGATCTGCATGTCTGACCGCGAGCGCCAGCGCCTCGACTTTCTCAAGACCGCCGGCCTCGCCGACGCCGTCCGCACGCCGCTGGCCGGTGACGCCTCGACGCGCCGCTATGAGCGATTGACCCTGCCCTCCGGGGCCACATTGATGCTGATGGACCAGCCGGCGTCAGCAGAGTCCCAGCCATGCGACCCGGCCTGGACCCCGGCGCAGCGGCATGCGTCCGGCTGGAACGCCGTGGCCCGGCTGTCGGCCGGTCGGATCGAGGCCTTCGCCGCCGTGGCCGAACACCTGCGTCAGGCCGGACTCTCCGCACCGGAGATTGTTGCGGTCGATGCCCGGAACGGTCTGGCGGCGATCGAGGATTTCGGGGACGACCTGTTCGCCCTGGTGATTGCCGAAGGACAGCCGGAAGAACGGATGTACACAGCGGCAGTCCAGTCGCTTGTGATCCTCCATGAAACCCCGACGCCCGAAGTGCTGAGAGGGCCTGCCGGAGACTGGCACCTCCTGTCCTACGACGAAACGGCCTTGCAAGGCGGCGCGGACCTGTTTGTCGAGTGGTTGCCCAAGCTCGACCCGCGTCTGTCGTTCGACTCCGACGCCATCGAGGAATGGCAGGCCGCCTGGGCCCCCGTCGTGGCGCGAGGCGCGGCCGGGGCCTCCGTCATGGCTCACCGGGACTACCACGCTGAAAACCTCATCTGGCTTCCATCTCGCAGCGGGTCCGCCCGGGCGGGCATGATTGACTTCCAGGACGCCGTCCGCGCCCATCCGGCGTGGGACCTGCATTCGCTTCTTCAGGACGCGAGACGGGATCTTGGGCGCGGAACCGAGGACTGGGTGCTCGAAAGCTATTTCCAGCAGCGTCCCCGGGTCGATCGCACCTCCTTCATGCAGGACTATGCCGCCCTCGCCGCCCTCAATGAAGCCCGCATCCTGGGCGTCTTCGCCCGGTTGATCGCCCGCGACGGCAAGCCGCGCTACCGGGAATTCATGCCCCGCATGTGGGCGCATCTGAACGCCAACCTGACAAAGCCTGGGTTGGAAACAGTGGCTGCGTGGTTCAACCGGCACGTCCCGACCGGACTGCGCGGATGAACGCCGCGCCCACCACCGCCATGGTCCTCGCCGCCGGGCTCGGCACCCGCATGCGGCCCCTGACCGATGACCGGCCCAAGGCCCTGGTCGAGGTCGCCGGACAGGCCTTGATTGACCATGTGCTGGATCGGCTGGCCGGGGCGGGCGTCGAACGCGCCGTGGTCAATGTTCACTGGTTCGCCGACCGGCTGGAATCGCATCTCGCAGCGCGCGGGCGCGGGCCCGGGATCATCATCTCGGACGAGCGCGCCGACCTGCTGGAAACCGGCGGCGGCCTGAAGAAGGCGGCACCGCTTCTGGGTGCCGATCCGGTGTTCGTGGCCAATATCGACAGCGTCTGGACCGACCCCGGTGCGCCCGGGGAGGATGCGCTGAATCAACTCGCGCGCCTGTGGAATCCATTGATCATGGACGCGGCGCTTCTTCTCGCGCGTCGCGAGGGCTCGATCGGCTTCGAGGGCGGCGGCGATTTCTTCCTGGCGCAGGATGGCCGGCTGACCTTCCGCGGCGAGGCCGCGTCCGCGCCCTTCGCCTATATGGGTGTCCATATCTGCCGGCCTGACTATGTCGCTGACGGACCCGAAGGCCCCTTCTCTCTCAGCGGGTTCTGGCGGCGGTCGGCGGCGGCAGGACGGCTGTATGGTTGTGTGCTGGACGGCGACTGGATGCACGTCGGCGACCCGCAAGCCCGCAACGCGGCCGAGGCGAAACTGGCTAGCGGATGAGCGGCCGCTTCGATCCCTTCGCCGCGCCGGGTCCCCGCTGGTATGCGATCGAGGCGCAGCGGCCCTTTCTCGATGACCTCGCCGCCGGGGTGCTGGATTGGCTGGGCGACCACCCGCCCGAGGCCCTGTCGGACGCCGTCATCCTGCTGCCCAATCGGCGCGCGGCGCGGACCTTTACGGCGGCCCTGACCAAACAGGCTGGCGGCCGCCCCATATTGTTGCCCCAGGTCCGACCCTTGGGCGATCTGGAGGAGGATGAGCCACCGTTCGCTCCGGGCGATATCGGCCTGGACCTGTTGCCGGCGATCAGCCCACTGGCCCGACGGTTCGAGCTGGCGCGGATGGTCGCGGCTCACGATCCCCGGGCCGCAGCCATGCCCCTCTATGCGCTGGAGATGGCCGACGCCCTCGGCGGCTTCCTCGATTCCTGCCAGATTGAAGAAGTCCCGGATATGGGACTCGTCTCGAGTCTGGGCGGGGCCGACCTGGCCCAGCACTGGATCGACTCTGCCGCCTTCTTGGCCATCACCGTCGAACAATGGCCGGTCCGCCTCGCCGAGCTGGGCCTGATGGATCCGGCTGCACGGCGCACGGCCCTGCTGCGCCGCCTGGCCGAGGCCTGGGAGGCCCGGCCGCCGACCCAGCCCCTGATCGTGGCGGGATCGACCGGGACGGCCCCCGCCGCCGCCGCCGTCATCGGTGCCGCTGCGCGCGCGCCGCAGGGCTGCATCGTCCTGCCCGGACTGGATCTGGACCTGTCAGCCAAGGCCTGGGCCGAGGTCGACGAACAGCATCCGCAGGGCGCGCTGAAACGGCTTCTGGACCGGCACGGGGTCGCCCGCGACCATGTCGCCGTCTGGGGTCGGGCCACCGCCACACCTTCGGCTCGCCGACGCCTGATCGCCGAGGCCCTGACGCCACCCAGGGCCACGGCTGACTGGCGCCGGACCATCGACGCCATGGCGCGCGAGCCGGGCGACCCGGTGGTCGAGGGCATGGAGGGCCTGACCCTGATCTCGGCCCGGGCCGAGGAGGAGGCCGCCGCGGTCGCCGCCGTCCTGATGCGTGAGGCGCTGGAGACGCCGGGCAAGACCACCGCCCTGGTCACCCCCGACCCCCTGTTCGCCCGACGCGTTCAGGCCCGCCTGTCAAGCTGGGGACTGGAGGCCGATTCCTCGGCCGGTGTCCCCCTGTCGATCACACCGGTTGGTGTGCTGTTGTCCCTGACGGTCGATCTGGCCGGCCAGCCGTTCAGCGGCGCGACACTGCTGGCCCTGCTGAAACATCCACTGGTCCATCTGGGTCTGGACGCGCGGACACTGTCCGATCAGGCATCGATGCTGGAGCTTCACGGCCTGCGTGGACCCCGCCCCGCCGACTGGGCCGCCGTTGATCGCCAGCTGGCCCACGCCCGCCTGCCCCGGTTTGAACGCGACCGATCCGACGCCTGGCTGGCCCAGGTCGATGAAGGCGAGCGCCTGCTGGCCCGGCTGCGGGCCGCGCTGGATCCGTGGCGGACCCTGTTCGCCGAAGCCACCGTGCCCGTCGATGCCGCCGCCACGGCTCTGGTCGAGGCGCTGGAACGATTGACCCTCGAGGAGACCGGGACGACCGACGCCGCCTGGCGCGGGGCCGAGGGCGAGGTGGCCGCGCGGATGCTGTCCGGCCTGATCGCCGACGGCGCGGGGCTGGAGCCCCTCTCAGGGTCCGACTTCGCGCGGCTGATCTCGGGCCTGATCGCCGCCGAAGTGGTCCGCACAGGCGGCGCAGCCCATCCGCGCCTGTTCATCCTCGGGGCCATCGAGGCGCGGCTGGCGCGAGCTGATCGCATGATCCTCGCCGGAATGGAGGAGGGGGTCTGGCCGCGTGGGGGCCCGATCGATCCCTTCCTGTCTCGTCTGATGCGCAAGACCCTCGGCCTGCCCCCGCCCGAGCGACGCATCGGCCTGTCGGCTCACGACTTCGCCCAGTCCGCCTGTGCGCCCGAGGTCATAGTGCTGCACACCGAGCGGCGTGGCGGCCAGCCCTCGGTCAAATCACGCTGGCTGTGGCGGCTGGAAACCCTGGTCGGCGGGGCCGGCCGCGCCCTGCCCGGACGGCCCGACATCCTCGCCATGGCCCGCGCGCTCGACGCCCCCGACGGCGCACCCCCACAGACCCTGGCCCCCGCGCCGCGCCCGGCCCCGGTCCCGCCCGTCCATCTGCGCCCGCGCCGTCTGTCGGTGACCCGGATTGAGGAATGGGTCCGTGATCCCTACGCCACCTATGCCCGTTTCATCCTCGGACTGGAGGCCTTGGCCCGCCCGGATGAGCGTGTCGACGCCCGTCTGCGCGGCACCGCCATCCATGCGGCGCTGGAGCAGTTCGCCGGGGCCTGGCCTGGGCTAGACCCGGCCAGTGCCGCCGACATCTTCGTCGATCTGTACTTGTCCCGGCTCCGGGATGGCGGCATGGCCGACGCCGCACTGGCGCGCGAGGTCGTGTTAGCGCGCAATGTCGCGGCTTGGGCGGTCGGTTTCGAGACCCAGAGACGGGCCGACGGCGCGACCATATTGATCGAACAGCGCGGCGTCATGGAGATTGACGCCCCGCGTGAACCCTTCCGCCTCAGTGCTCGTGCCGACCGGCTGGAACTGCACGATGGCCGGCTGACGGTGATGGATTTCAAGACCGGCGGCGCGCCCAGCTGGAAACAGGTCCGCACCGGCTTCTCGCCCCAGCTGTCCCTCACCGCAGCCATTGCCCGCGCGGGCGGTTTCCCGGGCATCGGCGCACCAGAGCCGGAGCAACTGCTTTATGTCACGGTAACGGGACGTTGTCCGCCCGCGACCGAGGTCGACCGCAGTGGCGACGCCCAGGGCCGCGAAGCCCAGCCGATCGCCGTCACCGTTGACGAGGCACTGGCGGGACTGAACCGGCTGATCGCGACCTATGAGAGGGCTGACCAAGCCTATGTCTCACGCGCGGCCCCCCAGTTCGCCCAGCGCGCCTTCTCCGACTACGACCACCTGGCCCGGGTCCGCGAATGGTCGGTGGCCGACGACGCGGAGAGCGGCGAATGACCGCCGCCCAGGCCCGCGCGGCCGATCCCGCGATCAATGCCTTCGTCATGGCCAACGCCGGCTCGGGCAAGACCACCACCCTGGTCGACCGGGTGGCCCGGCTGCTGCTGGACGGCTCGAAACCCGACGCCATCCTGTGCCTGACCTTCACCAAGGCGGCCGCTGCCGAAATGCAGCGGCGGCTGTATCAGCGCCTCGGTGCCTGGGCCGTGAAAACCGATGAGGACCTGCGCAGCGACCTCGGCAGGCTCGAGGCCCGCGAGCCGGGAACCTATGATGGCGAAGGCCTGTCGCGGGCCCGCGCCCTGTTCGCCCGCGCGCTGGAGACGCCAGGCGGGCTGAAAATCCAGACCATCCACGCCTTCTGCGAACAGCTGCTGCGGCGTTTCCCGATCGAGGCCGGGGTCTCGCCGGGCTTCCGCGTCATCGACGACACCGAGGCCGCCACCGTCTCGGTCATCGCCCGCGAGGCCATGGCCCATGCCTCTCTCAGCAAGACCTGGCCGGCCCTGACCGACGCCTATGCGGCCATGAGCGAGACCCTGCATCACGACGCCTTCGAATCCATGTTCGGGCTGTTCGAGACGAAACGCGCGGCCCTGGGGGCCTATGTCGACCACGCCGAAAGCGAGGGCGGTCTGGCCGATTTCGTGGCCCGTTCGGTCGGTTTCGACAACGCCGCCGACGCAGACGTCGAGGCCATCGAGGCCGAAGCCGCCGATCCGGCCCGGATCGACACCGACCGCTGGCTGTGGGCCGCTGCGGCCCTCGACCGCGCCAAGGCTTCAGGCGACCGGGACAGGGCGCGCGATATTCGCGTCTTCGTCGAGGCCGCCCGTTCCGGGTCAGCGGGATTCAGCGAGCTTCAGTCCATTGTTCTGACCCAGAAGGGCGCGCCGGCCGCCTGGTGCTCGAAAAGCGCCGCAGCGAAAGCCGAGCCGGGCCTGTGCGACTGGCTCGGCGAACAGCAGGACCGGGTCGCCGCCGTTGCCGAACGCCTGCGCGCCGCCCATGTCGCCGCCGAGACCACCCACGCCCTGATCCTGGCCGGGACCTATGCCCAGGCCTATGCCGCGGCCAAGACAGCCACCGGGGCGCTGGATTTCGCCGACCTGATCGTCCGCGCCCGCGCCCTGCTGACCGAGGGCGAGGGCCCCGGCGCAGCCTGGGTACTGTACAAGCTGGACGGCGGTGTCGATCACCTGCTGATCGACGAGGCCCAGGACACCTCGCCCGAACAATGGGCCATCGCCCGCGCCCTGACCGGGGAATTCTTCGCCGGGGCCGGTGCGCGCGAGGACGGACGCGAACGCACCGTCTTCGTGGTCGGCGACGAGAAACAGTCGATCTTCTCCTTCCAGGGTGCGGCCCCGGAGCGACTGCTGGCGGAAAGCCAGACCTATCGCCGTCTGGCCGAGGCCGCCGGACGCACCTTCGAGACGGTCGACCTGCTGCAATCCTGGCGCTCGACGCCCGAGGTCCTGACCTTCGTCGATCAGGTCTTCGGCACCCCCGACCATGCCCGCGCCCTCAGCCCCGGCCGGGGCGAGATCGGGGATCGGGTCGATGTCGTCGTCCGCCATACAGCGGGCCGGGCAGACAGCCCCGGCACCATCGACCTCTGGCCCGAGGAAAAGGAGGACCCCGCCGAGGACCGCCGCGCTTGGGACGATCCGCTGGACGCCGGCTCTGCCCGCGGGGCCCGCCGGCGCGTGGCCGAACGCATCGTCACCGAGGTCCGCGCCATCGTCGAGACCGGCGAGGGCGTCCACGCCAAGGACCCGACCGACCGCGCCGCCTGGCGACCTGCCGGCTGGGGCGACGTCCTGATCCTGGTCAAGAAGCGCGGCCCGATGTTCGAGGAGGTTCTGCGCGCGCTGAAACGGTCGGGCATCCCCGTCGCCGGTGCCGACCGGCTGAAACTGGCGGAACATCCGGTGTTCGAGGACCTGCTGGCGCTGGGCCGGGCCGCCCTCTATCCGGAGGACGACCTGACGCTGGCCGGATTGCTGCGCAGTCCCCTCTGCGACATCGACGAACAGGGCCTGTTCGACCTGGCCCAGGGACGACCCGGCACCCTGTGGCGCACGCTCAGGGCGCGGGGCGATGAGCGGCCCGAATGGACCGCCGCCCGGGTTCTGGTCCGCTGGTTCCGGGCCGAGGCGCAGGTCCGCACCCCCTTCGATCTTTACGCCCGACTGTTGAACCGCCGCGATGCGCGCGGCCTGACGGTCCGCCAGCGTTTCATGACCCGGCTCGGCGGTGAGGCCGCAGACGCCCTCGACGCCTTCCTCGACCAGGCGCGGGCCGCCGAGGGGCGCGGGGTCACCGATCTGGAACAGTTCTGCGCCGACCTGGCCGCTATCAACCAGACGGTGAAGCGCGAGATGGACGAGCCGCGCGGGGAGGTCCGGGTGATGACCGCCCACTCCTCCAAGGGACTGGAAGCCCCCATTGTCATTCTGCCCGACACCATTTTTTCCGAGCCGAAGGGCGACGCCCTGCTGGAGACCGCTGACGCCGGCTTCCTGTGGTGCAGTTCGGGTGACCGGGACTGCGACGCCTCGGCCGCGGCCCGCGAAGCCCGCAAGGCGCGCAACGAGGAGGAATCGTTGCGCCTGCTCTATGTCGGCCTTACCCGCGCGCGCGACCGGTTGATCATCGGCGGCCGCATCGCCTCCAACCGCAAGATCGAGAACACCGTGGCCTGGTGGGGGCCCGTCTTCAGGGCCTTCGAGACCCTGGACGGGGTCCGGGATGTCGAAACCGCCTCCGGCCCTGCCCGCCGGTTCGGGGCCGATCCGGCGCGGATGGCTCGGTCGATCACCGACGCGGTCGCCCCGCCCGCCCTGCCGGCCTGGCTGATGACGGAGCCCCTGCGCGAGGACACCGATCGCCGGCTAGCGCCCTCGCGCCTGGACCAGACCCCGGGCGTGGCCGCCCCGTCGCCACTGGCGACCACGGCCGGGCCGGGGGCACCCCTGGGGCGGTTCCGGCGTGGCGACCTGATCCATCGCCTGCTGGAGCGACTGCCCGATATTGCCGCGGCCGAGCGTCCGGAGGCTGCGGCACGCATGTTGTCCCGTGAACGGGACCTGGACGAGGCGCAACGGTCGGAGATGATCGCCGCCGCCTTTGCGGTGCTGGACGACGCGCAGTTCGCGCCGGTGTTCGGGTCCGGCTCGCGGCCCGAAGTAGCCCTGACCGGATCGGTCGGAACCGGGTCGGAACGGACAGCGGTATCGGGGCGGATGGACCGGCTGGTGATCACGCCCGGCCGGGTGCTGGTCATCGACTACAAGACCAACCGCCCCGCCCCGGCCCGGATCGAGGCTACGGACCCGGCCTATGTGCGGCAACTGGCTGTCTATGTCGCGATCCTCGGCGACCTCTATCCCGACCGGACGATCGAGGCGGCCCTGGTCTGGACCGATGGACCACGGCTGATGGCGGTTCCGCAGGCAATGATGGACGCGGCCCTGTCGGACTGGCCGGGTGCGGCGTTGATTTGAACGGCATCACGCCCCACATCGACTGTTGAAGCGCCGGAATCATCCCATGATCACCGGCCGATCAGGAGAATTTCCCATGGCCACCCTAAAGGTCACTGACGACAGTTTCGACGCCGATGTGCTCAAGGCGTCCGTCCCCGTCCTGGTTGATTTCTGGGCCGAGTGGTGCGGCCCCTGCAAACAGATCGGCCCGGCCCTCGAGCAGATCGCCGACGAACTGGCCGGCCAGGTGGTGATCGCCAAGGTCAATATCGACGACAGCCCCATAATCCCCTCGAAACTGGGCGTGAAGGGCATCCCCACCCTGATGCTGTTCAAGGACGGCCAGATGGCCTCGATGAAGGTCGGGGCCATGCCCAAGGGCAAGATCGTCGAATGGCTGGCCGAAGCCGGCATCGGTCGTTCCGCCGCCTGATCCCGACGGGGCCGTTCGGCCCCGTATTTGCCCTCTCCGACGATCGGTGTTCTCCTGCGGGTCCAATCCGGTGCGCAGGAGTTTCGCCATTCTGACCGCTATCCTCATCACCGCCGCCCTGTCATACGGCGGACAGGCCGTGACCGTCATCGTCGGCACGCCGCCGCCCGCCGAGGCGCGGCCCGCCGACGCCCACCCGGGACCGGAGGGCGACACCCGCCGCATCTGCCGCCTTGAGCGCGCCACCGGCTCCAACATGCAGCAGCGCGTCTGCCGCGACGTGCCGAGCGCGGGAGTCCAGGACCAGCAGACCCGGGATTTTCTGCGCGCGATGCAACAGGTGCAGGTGCCGTCGGACGGCCTCAGGGCCTCGCCGCGCCCCGTCGGCAGCCCGCTTGAGTGATATCCGGCCGGTCAGCTTAGTCCGGCCAGGTCTCGCGCGCGGCACCCAGCACCTCGCCGGCCAGATAGAGTGACCCGCAGATCGTGACCCGGCCTGCGCCCAGCCGCAGGGCACGCGACAGCGCCGCCTCGACCGAGGCGCAAGCTGTCGCCCCGAGGCCGTGACCGCGCGCCACGGCCGCCAACGCTTCCGGCTCGGCCGCAGCCCCGTCGAAGGACACGGTGAACACCGCCGCACCGGACCGACCGAGCGCCGCAAAGAAGCCGCCGGCGTCCTTGTTGGCCAGCATGCCTACGATCAGGGCCAGGGGCCGGGGGGCCTTCGCCTGCCGTTCGGCCAGGGCGGTCGCCAGTGCCGCGGCCGCATGCGGATTGTGCCCGCCGTCCAGCCACAGTTCAGCCTCCGCCGCGCGCGCCGCCGCGCCAAACGGACCCGCTGTCAGCCGCTGCATCCGGGCCGGCCAGCGCACCGACCGCAGGCCTTCGGCAATGGCCGTCTCCGGCAGGTCCAGTTCCAGGGCGACGGCGGCGGCGAGACCGGCGTTGTCGATCTGGTGCGGGCCGCCCAAGGCCGGGGCCGGCAAGTCAAGGAACCGCGCCTGATCCTGGAACGCCAGTCCGCCACGCTCGGCCCAGGCATCGAAATCGACCCCCATGACGGTCAGGGGTGTCTGTACGGCCCGGGCCGCCACCTCGATGGCCGCCATCGCCGTCTCGGACTGGCGGCCGATCAGGCCGCGCGCGCCGGCCTTGAGGATTCCCGCCTTCTCCACGGCCACGCCAGACAGGCTGTCGCCGAGGAATTCGGCGTGGTCGAGGTCAACCGGGGTGATAACGCTCAGCAACGGTCGCTGGATCACATTGGTGGCGTCCAGTCGGCCGCCGAGCCCGACCTCGACGATGGCCAGGTCCGCCGGTGTCTCGCTCATGGCGATGAAGGCGGCGGCGGTCGTGCTCTCGAACACCGTCGCCTCGCTGCCCCCAAGGCCAATGGCGCCCTCGATCCGGTCGAGGATGGCGTTCAGCGGCGCATCTTCAATCAGCTTGCCCGCCAGTCGGATTCGCTCATTGAACCGCACCAGATGCGGTGAAGTATAAGTGTGGACCCTCAGTCCGGCCGCCTCGGCGATGGCGCGGATGAAGGCCACGGTCGAACCCTTGCCGTTGGTTCCGGCGACATGAACCACCGGTGGCAGCCGGTCCTGCGGATCGCCGAGGGCGGCACACAGGGCGCGCATCCGTTCCAGCGACAGGTCGATCCGCTGCGGATGGCGCGCGCGCAGGCGTTCGGAGATCGAATCCAAACTAAACTCCGTTCATCCCGGCGAAGGCCGGGACCCAGATTGCAGAACGCGCAATCACCTGTCTGAACACCGGTGGTCATCACCACGGGCCGGGTCATTGCATACGGGTCCCGGCCTTCGCCGGGATGCACGGTTGAACATCAGGCTGCCCGGCGTTTGCCGCCCATCAGCATCGACAGCACCTGACCCAGTACGCCCGGCAGGTCGGCGCGGGCGACCACGCGGTCGACCATGCCCTTTTCCTGCAGGTATTCGGCGCGCTGGAAGCCGGGGGGAAGTTTCTCGCGGATGGTCGCCTCGATCACGCGCGGCCCCGCGAAGCCGATAAGAGCCCCCGGTTCGGCCAGATGCACGTCACCGAGCATGGCATAGCTGGCGGTGACCCCCCCGGTGGTCGGGTCGGTCAGCACCACAACGAAGGGCAGTTGCGCCGCCTTCAGTTCCTGGATGGCCAGGGTGGTGCGCGCCATCTGCATCAGGCTGAGGGGCCCCTCCTGCATCCGCGCCCCGCCGGCGGCGGTGAAACAGACCATGGGCACGCCGCGCGCGATGGCCGCCCGGGCCGCGGCGATGAAGGCCTCGCCCGCCGCCATGCCCAGCGAACCGCCCATGAAGGTGAAGTCCTGGACGATGACCACCGCCTCGGTCCCGTCCAGGGTGCCGAAGCCGATGGCCATGGTGTCCTTGCGACCTGCCGCCTTGCGCGCCGCCGCCAGCCGCTCCTTGTAGGGTTTGCCGTCCGAGAATTTCAGCGGGTCCTCGGGCACGTCCGGCGTGTCGATGGACTCATAGTCGCCGTCGTCGAAGGTGGCGCGCAGCCGCGTCGGGGCGTCGATCCGCATATGCCGACCCGAGGGCGTGACCCACAGGCTGGCCTCGAGATCCGGGCGGTACAGCATCTCGCCGGAATCGGGGTCCTTGACCCACAGATTGTCAGGGGTGTCGCGCCGGCTGACGATCTTGCGCACGCCGGGCGCGAAGCGCGACAGCCAACCGCCGCGTTTTTCCTGGGGTTTGGGGGGAGTCTTGTCAGCCATGGGGGCGGTTTAGACCGTTTCCTTGGCCCGCGCACCCCGGACTGCGTCCGCCAGTGCCCTGACCCTGGCCAGAACACGCGGAACCGGCGGTTCGTTCGCCGCCAACGCCGCCGCCACCTCATCGACGAGCACTGAGCCCGCAACCACGGCATCGGCGACCCGGGCGATCTCGGCGGCCCGTTCCGGCGTCTTGACCCCAAAGCCGACCGCGACCGGCAGACCCGAGGCCCTGCGTACCCGTTCGACGGCGGGGGCCACAGACAGGGCCTGGGCCTCCTTGACCCCGGTCACGCCCGCGACCGAGACATAATAGACAAAGCCCGAGGTCCGTTCGGCGATGATTTTCAGCCGTGCGTCGTCCGACGTCGGCGTGGCCAGACGGATCAGCGACACCGACGCCGCGTCCAGCGCGTCCGACAGCGGTCCGGCCTCTTCCGGCGGGCAGTCGACCACGATCAGCCCGTCCACGCCTGAGGCCGCCGCGTCCTGTGCGAAAGCCTCATAGCCGTAGCTTTCGATCGGATTGAGGTAGCCCATCAGGATCAGCGGGGTCGTCTGGTCTCCCCCCGCAGGGAGGAGGGGACCATGCGAAGCATGGTGAGGGGGGCCGGCACGGAAGTCTGCGGCCAGCGCCAGCGTGCCCTTCAGCGTCAGCCCGGCCTTCAGCCCGCGGATTGCCGCCCGCTGGATCGGCGGCCCCTCGGCCATGGGGTCGGAGAAGGGGAAACCCAGCTCGATGAAATCCGCACCGGCCGCCGGCAGACCCCGCAGGATCTCCAGCGCCGCATCCCGCGTCGGGTCGCCGGCCATGACATAGGCCACAAACCCGGCCCGGCCCTCGGCCTTGAGCGCGGCAAAACGGGCGTCGATACGGGCGGTGGTCATTGCGCCGGTGCAGGCGCCGCCAGCGGGGCCGGCTGGTCCGAACAGACATTGCCCGGGATCGGGCCGAAGCCGAGGTAACCCACAGCATCAGGACCGGCGGGTCGCAAGGTGTCGTAGAAGGCCTGCATCTGCAGCCCGTCGCAGCCACCGGCGTCGCGACGGCGCACGAAGACGACCCGGTTGTCCTCGCCCCCGGCGGCGATCCAGCCCTTGGTGCCGAGATCGGCGATATAGGCGTCGGCCAGGGCGCCGATCCCCGCCAGCGGAGCGCTGACGCAAAAGGCCCGACCGGCCATGCCGTACAGATTGCCACAATCCGGGGCCAGGGTCGCGCCCGGCAGGACCAGGGCGTCCGGCGTCAACGGTGTCTCCGGCGACTGCGCCATGGCCGGCCCGGCCAGCGCCGCCGCCGCAGCGGCCATCATCATGATCTTCATGTTCTAAAGCTCCACGCCCAGATGCTTCGCCACAGCAAAGATGTCCTTGTCGCCCCGCCCGCACATATTGAGCACGATATCACCGCCCTTGCCCACTTCCTTTGCGATCTCGCCGATGCGGGCCAGGGCATGACTCGGCTCCAGGGCGGGGATGATCCCCTCCAGTTTCGAGCACAGCTGGAAGGCCTCCAGCGCCTCATGGTCCGTGGCGGCACGATATTCGGCGCGGCCGATGTCCTTCAGCCAGGCGTGTTCGGGGCCGATGCCGGGATAATCCAGCCCGGCCGAGATCGAATGGCCCTCGAGGATCTGGCCGTCCTCGTCCTGCAACAGATAGGTGCGGTTGCCATGCAACACGCCGGGGCGACCGCCCTGGAGACTTGCCGCGTGGTCCGGCCCGTCCAGCCCGCGTCCGGCCGCCTCTATCCCGATCAGCCGCACCCCGGCGTCCTCGATGAAGGGGTGGAACAGGCCGATGGCATTGGAGCCGCCACCGATGGCCGCGACCACAGCGTCGGGCAGTTTGCCGCGTCGCGCCAGCATCGCCGCCCGCGTCTCCTTGCCGATCACCGACTGGAAGTCACGCACCATGGCCGGATAGGGGTGCGGCCCGGCGGCGGTGCCGATCAGATAATAGGTGTCCTCGACATTGGTCACCCAGTCGCGCATCGCCTCGTTCATGGCGTCCTTGAGGGTCGCCCGGCCCGCCGTCACCGGCACCACCTCGGCCCCCAACAGTTTCATGCGGAAGACATTGGGCGACTGCCGCTCGACGTCGGTGGCCCCCATATAGACGATGCATTTCAGGCCGAAGCGGGCGCAGACGGTGGCCGTGGCCACGCCGTGCTGGCCGGCTCCCGTTTCTGCGATGATCCGGGTCTTGCCCATCCGCATGGCAAGCAGGATCTGGCCCATACAGTTGTTGATCTTGTGCGCGCCGGTGTGATTCAGCTCGTCGCGCTTGAACCAGATGTCAGCCGCGCCGTAATATCCGGTCAGCCGCTCGGCCAGATACAGCGGGCTGGGCCGGCCGACATAGTCGGTCAGAAAGCCATCCAGCTCGGCCTGGAACGTCGGGTCCGCCTTGGCGGCCTCATAGGCGGCATTCAGCTCGTGAACCAGTGGCATCAGGGTCTCGGCCACGAACCGCCCTCCATAGGGGCCGAAACGGCCCTCGGCGTCGGGCATGGCGTACTGGTTGGGGATGATGGCGTTCACAACATAGGCCTCGCCCATGATTTGGGCTTTTTGGGGAGCGACGGAATTCAGGCCGACCGGACGGCACCAAGGAAGGCCGCGATCAGGGCCGCGTCCTTAACACCCGGCGCGCTTTCGACGCCAGAGGACACATCCACCAGCGGTGCGCCCGAGACCAGAATCGCCTGCGCCACATTGTCCGGGGTCAGCCCCCCGGCCACGAACCACGGCTGCCTGAAGGCCCGATCGGCCAGAAGTGTCCAGTCAAACCGCGCCCCGACCCCACCCGGCAGATGCGAGCCCTCGGGCGGTCTGGCGTCGAACATCAGATGATCGGCGAACGGCTCCCAGGCCTCGGCCCCGGCGAAATCCTCGTGAGTCCGGATCGGCAGAACCTTGATGATCCCTGCCCCGGTCAGCATCCGGACCTGTTTCGCCCGCTCGCGTGTCTCAGACCCGTGCAACTGGATCAGGTCCGGCCTCAGAATCAGGGCGATTTCCGTCAGCAGGGCGTCGTCGGCATCGACGGTGACGGCCACGATCCTGGCCTTTCCGCGCGCGCGCTCGAACAGGGTCGCCGCGTGCAGCGGTTCGATGTGGCGCGGACTGTTCGGAAACACCACCGCCCCGACGAAGGCCGCGCCCCCGGCGAGCGCCGCGTCGAGGGTTTCGGGTGTGGTCAGGCCACAGATCTTGGCATGGGTGGTCATGGGGCGAATATGGCGTCGATCTGGGCCGAATCCAGCAGTCGCCAGTACCCCGGGGCCAGATCGTCCGGCAGGACCAGCCCGCCGACCCGCTCGCGGTGCAGGCCCTCGACGTGGTTGCCCACCGCCGCGAACATCCGCCGCACCATATGATAGCGGCCCTCGGTCACCGTCAGACGCGCCTCGGTGGGCGAAAGAACCTCCAGCACGGCGGGCGACAGCGGCTTGTCCTCGCCCTCCAGCACCAGCCCCCCGGCCGCGAACACCTCGCCCTCGCTCCCGTCCAGAGGCCGCGCCAGGGTCGCACGATAGACCTTGGCCACATGGCGTTTCGGCGAAATCACCCGGTGCAACAGGTCGCCGTCGTCGGTCAGCAGCAACAGGCCGGTGGTTGCCTTGTCCAGCCGGCCGATGGTCGAGATGGCCGGATCGCGCTGCTGCCACCGCCCCGGCAGGACGTCATAGACCAGCGCCCCGTCCTCCTTGCGCGAACAGGTCATGCCCAGCGGCTTGTGCAGCATCATCACCAGACCCGGCACCGGATCCAGAGGTTCGCCGTCAATCTCCATCCGCGTCTGCAGGTCCGGCGTCACCGCGATCCGCTTCGACACATCGACCAGATCGGCCCCGTCCAGCACGATCCCGCCCGCCTTGCCCAGCCGCGCCATCTCGGTGCGAGAGCCATAGCCCATCGAGCCCAGCAGCCTGTCCACGCGCGAGGTCGGGGTTTTCACTTCACCGCCTCGAACACCTTGTAACCACCCGCGTCGGCGACCATCGCCACTCGTTTGAAGGCGGCCTTCAGATCAGCCTCATAAGGCAGGTGCCGGTTGGCCACGAGCCACAACACCCCGCCCTTCTTGAGCATCGCCGCCGCCTGACGGACGAAGGCCTGACCCAGCCGTTTGTCCTCGGTGCCGCCGTCGTGGAACGGTGGATTGGTGACCACGAAGTCGAGATCGCCGCCCACCTCCAATGTCCGCGCATCGGCCCATTCAAACGTCACGCGCGGATCGCCCACATTCTTCTGCGCCGCCGCAATGGCCCGCCGGTCCAGATCGATCAGCCGCAGCGCCGTCACCGCCCCCGGGCCCGAGCCCGAGCCCGAGCCCAGCACCACCGTCGCCAGCGCGCCATAGCCACAGCCCAGATCGGCCCCCGCGCCTTTCAGCGGCGGCATCGTTTGCGCCAGCAACAGCGAACCCGCGTCGATCCGGTCCCAGGCGAACACGCCGGGCTGCGACCAGGCCTCCAGCCCCTCGAGCCGACGCGGCGCACCGGACTCGATGGCGACGTCGATCCCGCTCAGGGCTTCCGGCCGGATTACCACACAGCGCCGGTGGTGCGCCTTGGCGCTCTCGCCGACCGTGACGCCGAATCCCTCCAGCTCCTTCTTCAGTCGCGACCCGCCCCTGTCCTTGGCCGCCATCACATCCAGCCGGCCGCCGACCTTCAACGCCTTCAGCGCCAGAGCCAGCGTATAACGCCGCTCCAGCACGCCTGGCGGGGCATGGATCATGATGTCCTCGGCCGAGCCTTCGGCCACATCCTCCAACGGCGTCGAGCCGGGGATCAGCGGCGAAACCTGCGTCGCCGCCCCGGGCGGATCGAACACGGCGGGCGGGCGGCCATAGAGAAGCGAGGTCATGGCGGCGCCTATAGCCGGATTGCAGCGCGGCGCGAAGCGTGGGGCCTCAGACCGGCGGTTACCTCTCGGGGTCCCGCGGCCCGAAAGCGGTCGTTGCCAGGGTCGGCTAAGGGTGGGAAGCCGACGGTCCGTCAGCCGGGTTTCAGGGAAGGTTCGTTGGCCCGGAAGCAACCCGTCGCTCCACAGTCACGGTTCGCCGGTCCGTCTCAGACACTCCGTCAGACCCAACGGTCTCCAACGTCGTCACGACTGTTCGCCGCATTGGCCTCCCCGCTGCATCAACAGCGAAGGTGATTTCGACTGTTCCGGTGACCGTCTCTGTCGAACGCTCGCGGAGCGCAGTCTCCAGTGTCACCGGCCGCTGAATCATCTCACCGACCGCCACATCAGCTTCGGCGCGCGACCTGCGGACAGCATCGGCATCCACGTCCAAGCTCACAGAAAAGGTCGCGCCATCGGGTCCTTCTGTCGCCTTGGATAGCGTGCCGGAGCCCAGAGTCCCCGGATGTCGATACGTTGCTCCCTCGCGAACATCGACAGATCGCAGATCAAAGGCTTCGATTTCGGCGACTACGGACTCTGGGTCGCATTCGATCAGAAATGCGTTCCAGGTAAAAATCCAATGTCCGCAAACTTCCCTTGTCCACTCTGCTGTCGCAAGCCAGCGATCCAGGCGAGCATCAAGCTCCGGGCCATTGAGCAAACGCATAGTGCCGCCTGATGGCTGGAGAACCCGCGCCGGATATTGCCAGACCCGAGCCCTGTCCTCTGCCGTTGCGTCTTGCGGAAGGTCGAACTCAAGTTCAATCCCGAGATCACTGACCGCGATCACGCGCTCTAATGTCGTGTTACTTCCGCGAGAGCTACCCGAAGAGCCGTCACTGTCCTGTCGGGAGGTTTCGTAGGACACGATGATCTTGTGCTGCTCTCCTACCACTGGGTCGGGCTGCGGCGACCAGGCAAGGGTAGTGGAACCCGCTGTCAATGAGGCCGCGAGCCCGGCAATGATCCCGATCCAGTTCATGTCCCAGCAATGAACACCGGTCACCCTAATGGCAATGTCCGACATGCGTCGACAGCGGTCCATCGCTCTGCGTAGAAAATCAGACTCTCCGGCAAGGATCGGCCCGGTCAATCCGGGTGCGTTACGCCAGTCCCCCGTGTCATCCCGGCCGAACCCCGGCGAAAGCCGGGGGAAGAGCCGGGACGGCAGCTTGCCCCCACCGTGCCTCCCGGAAACCGCGCAGCGGTTGTCCGGGAGACAGGCCAGGCGGTCCCCGTCCGGGGCCTTTGCTGCAACGGACCGCATGGCCGCAGCCGTCTTCCGGCCCGGCCCTGACGGACTGTCCGGAAGGATCAGCAGAGATCACAGCCCGTCTCGTCCCTGATAGCGCCTGTGGCGCTTCCGGGATGACAAGGCATCGCGCGACGTCCTGAAGCTCTGCTGACAATCCGCCGATTGTCAGCATATTCCGCGCCGCCAACCCGTTGATTCCGCGCCGCTTTCAAAAATTACAGCGTCCCCAGCCCACCGCACCAACGCCCCGTCCTAGACTCCCCCCGTTCCGTCGCAGGGAGGGGCGCAGGGCCTTGC
>Ga0105053_10002578_pt1 | contig 28046 bp, 15 predicted proteins | sample BON01_FD_78093 | JGI IMG/M metagenome (GOLD analysis project Ga0105053, IMG submission 78093) | Freshwater microbial communities from Lake Bonney liftoff mats and glacier meltwater in Antarctica - BON-01 | ecosystem: Environmental > Aquatic > Freshwater > Ice > Glacier meltwater | place: Lake...
CCGCAACAAGTCCAACGCCCGCAACAAGTCCAACGCCCGCAACAAGTCCAACGCCCGCAACAAATCCGGCAGCGGCCGTCGTTTCGGCAACGGCGATTCCGGGCTCTGATGACTGGGGGACGACCATTGGCGTCGCGTTGGCGATGATCTCCGGTTTGGGCTACGGAATCACGGGCGTCTACATTCGTAAAGCCGTCAGATCTCAAATGCCCGTTGCAGCAACCTTATTTTTGTTCAGTGCGGCAGGTTTCTTGGTGCTGTGTCCGTTGAGCCTGACTTTGCTTTCAGTGAGCACGATCGCTGCGACAACACCGCAGGAGTGGGCAACGATTGCAACGGCCGGGATTTTCAACGCGATCGGGTTCTTCGCCATCACTCACGCCATGCGTCACCTGACCATCAGCCGCACTAACGTTATCAATGCGTCTCAAAATGCTTTTTGTGCGATCGGAGCTGTGGTTGTGTTTGGCGAGACACTTTCTTCGTTCGGGATGCTGGGTATCGGCCTGACAATCGCAGGATTGCTGACGCTGGATCGAAAATAACCCCCGAGTGTCAGCGAAGGATGGAATTGCCCACAGGCAGCGGCAGTTTTTCCGGCAGACGCAAAATCCCCAGCATTTTCACGCCTCGAATTGATCTTGGCCTGTATTTCACAATCACGGTAAACTGCGCATCCTTCATGTTTCGTGTGAAAGCTGGCAGGACGCCAATGCGCTGGAAATGGATTTCGTTACTCATGCTGCTCGCGCTGACACAAGTTGGCTGCGTGCATCGTCGCGTCACGATCAATTCCTACCCATCCGGCGCGCTGGTGAAAGTTGACGGACAGGATATCGGCTACACGCCAGCTTCGTTCGACTTTACCTGGTATGGCACTCGCGAAGTGCAACTCCTGCGAGATGGCTACGAAACCCATACGGAGATGGTCGATATCAACGCTCCATGGTATCAAAAGTTTCCGCTCGATTTCGTCAGCGACAACTTTCTGGGTCGTCATATCACCGATCATCGTAAGTTCTCGTTTCAACTGGAACCGAAGCGAACGGATCAGTCCAGCAGCGTCATGCAACGCGCCGGTGCGCTCCGCAGCGAAGGCATGCACGGTCAATAGTGATGCGTTAAATGTTCCATGCCCCGCTTCATTGATGAAATTGCCGGAATTCGGTTTTTGATGAATCAATAAAGAAACGGTTTAACTCGTGGCTGCGAGGGGGCAACGCAATCTTTCCCGCCCGAAAGGCCAAAGTAGTTTGTGTTCCGGCCTGAAAGGCCCTGGCATGTCAGCGTTGGCAACGCCCCCTGTCCGCCGCGAGGAAAAGTAACTGTTCGGCCCGCAAATCCTGAAGTTGAGCATGGGTGCAGTCGCGTTTAATTGTGAAGATGGGAGGGCGAGACTCCTGCCGAGCCGTGTGTTTCCGCCGATCATCGGCTCGGCAGGAGCCTTGCCCTCCCGAGAATCAATGTTCAAGTCGCTACTACCGAAATACGACACTGCACCCGTTGAGCATCAAAAATCGGCTAACCATTGCACATTCTGCGGCCGCAACGTAACCTCGTAGCAGTCCAGCCCCGGTTTCTCGCGCTGGTTTCTATGAATATCAATGTGTTTGTAAATGAAGAGGTGTGTGATGAAGATTTCGGGAATGCTCCTGGCCATGCTGGTTCTTTCCGGAGTTGCGTTGGCTCAGGAAGAGTTGACGGACGCGGATAAAGCTTTGATCAAAGCCGTGCAGGATGCTGGTGGACAGGCAATGCCGTTGGCAAAAAACGACGCTCGCCTGTCCATCGCATTTCATCTGTCCGACAAAGAGATCACAGATGAAACTCTGGCTGTCGTCAAAGACGCGGCAAATGTTTACTCGCTGAACCTGCGTGGCACCAAGGTCACCGATGCTGGACTGGCCCAACTGACAGGGCTGACAGGTCTCGTCAAACTGCATCTCGAAAAGACGGCCGTCACGGATGCTGGACTGGCTCATCTATCTGGCCTGCCAGCACTGGAATATCTGAATGTGTATGAAACTAAAGTGACCGACGCTGGCTTGGCACATTTGGACAAACTGAAGACGCTGCGAAAGCTTTACGTGTGGCAGACGACGGTTTCTGAAGCTGGCCAGGAAACGCTAAAAACTGCGATCCCTGAGATCGAAATCGTGCCAGATTTCAAAAGGGACCGTGAACGTGTTGTTGTCGAAGCCGTACGAGCTGCTGAAGACGAAGCGAAGCACGTTGAAGAGCTGGCAGCAATGATCGAAGGTCAGGGTAAAACGATCGAAGAAGCAACCACTGCCTCGGAAGCTGCCGCAAAAGTTCAAACCGACACGCAGACCGCGCTGGATACTTCGAACAAAGCGCTGGAAGCTGCCAACGCCGCAAAGGTGGCCGCCGATAAGGCCGTGACCGATCTCAAGGCTGATCCAAATTCACCGCCCGATGCAGTCACTGCTGCTGAAGCCGCTGCTGCGGAATCTCAGAAGGCTGTGGAAACAGCAACTGCCGCTGTTGAACCTTTGAAAAAGCCAGCAGAAGAAGCGAAAGTAAAAGCAGACGAAGCCAAGAAGAAGGCCGACGAAGCGACCGCGAAGCTCGCTGAGTTGAAAACCAAATCCGAAGCAGCCATTAAGAAGGCGGCGGAACTGAAGACCAAGGCTGATGAACTGAGCAAGAAGTAAGCGACTGCATTGTCAATCCTTAAAACAAGGGTGGCCGGGGTTGGAGGGTGCCAGCCCGAAACCCCGGGGCTTCCTTCGCTGTGCTCAATCCGCCCCAGCCTGAACGCGTTTCTTCGCTCGTTCATGCAATTCCACTGGCACAAACTTCAGCAGCCGTTCAATCACAACGTCCGGCGTCACGCCCTGACTGGCGGCAGCAAACGTTGTCATAATTCGATGACGCAGGACTGGCTTCGCGATTGCTTTGACGTCTTCGGTCGTCACGTGAAAACGTCCCTGTAGCAACGCATACGCTCGAGCCCCAAGAATCAGATATTGTCCGGCTCGCGGACCGGCACCCCACGAAATCATTTCTTTCACAAAGGGCGGTGCTTCGCTTTCGCCTGGTCGAGTCGCCCGCACAAGATCCCGAGCGTACACGAAGATGTACTCCGCACACGGAACCCGCCGCACGACTTCCTGCAACGCCTGAATCTGGCGACCGGTCAGGATCGGCGTAAGTTCTGGTTTGTCGGTCCCCGTCGTTTGCTTCAGAATCCGCAATTCTTCCGCAGCGGTTGGATACTTCACAATGATATTGAACATAAATCGGTCGAGCTGTGCTTCCGGCAACGGATACGTACCTTCCTGCTCGATCGGATTCTGAGTCGCCAATGTGAAAAATGGATCTGGCAACGCATAGGTATGCGAACCCACCGTGCAGTGTCGTTCCTGCATGGCTTCCAGCAGAGCGGCCTGAGTCTTTGGCGGCGTACGGTTGATTTCGTCCGCCAGCAGCACATTGGTAAACAGCGGGCCTTGAATAAACTGAAACACGCGACGGCCGGTTTCCGGATCATCCTGCAGGACGTCGGTGCCGGTGATGTCCGACGGCATCAGGTCGGGTGTAAACTGAATACGTCGAAACGAAAGCTGCAAAATGCTGGCGATCGTGCTGCACAACAGCGTCTTGGCGAGTCCCGGAACGCCGACCAGCAAACAGTGTCCGCGACAAAACATGGCAATCAGCAGTTGATCGACCACTTCATCCTGGCCAATCACAACCTTGCTGATTTCCTGTCGCATCCGCTGATAGGCGGTCGTTAATCCTCGAATTGCCTGTTCTTCCAGTGCTGTGGGTGCAACTTGCGAACGATCGCTGGTATTCTGTTGATCAAATTCAGACATGGCAGAGCGGGTTTTGTCTTGAAATGGATTAAGTTTTCTAACAGTGGTAGAGAATTTGAACGCACATTTGAACGAAATGCGAGCGGTCTGCCATAAGATTCGCAACGACAGATAAAAAGCCGGAGCACCCCATGAGTGACGTCAAGTACCTGATCTTCGATATCGAAACCGTCGGCGACGGCGATCTGATTCGCAAAGTTCGCTATCCCAACGACGAACTCACACCACGCGAAGCCATCAGTCGCTACAGAAAACAACTGTTCGAGGAGACCGGAAAAGATGTGTTGCCGCTGACATTTGTTTTACCTGTCTCCATAGCGATTGCAAAAGTCGCCCCGGACTATCGGTTGCTCGAACTGACAGTTCTCGACAGCCCACACTTTCGTCCTCAGGAAATCGTGCGACGATTCTGGCAGGGTTGGCAACATTATCAACGGCCGACGCTGGTGACATTCAACGGACGCGGTTACGACGTCCCGGTGCTTGAAGTCGCTGCGTTTCGTTTTGGTATCAGCGTACCAGCGTGGTTCAATGTTGATTCACGCACATTTGAACAATCTCGAAATCGCTACAATCACGACGCGCACCTGGATCTTCAGGACTTACTCACCAACTTCGGCGCATTCCGTATGAACGGTGGCTTGAATCTGCTGGCTCACTTGATCGACAAGCCAGGCAAAGCGGGCATCGATGGTTCGCAGGTTCAGGATCTGTATCACGCAGGTCATGTCGATCGCATCAACGACTATTGTCGGTGCGATGTTCTGGATACCTATTTTGTCTTTCTTCGCAGCCGCGTGCTGCTTGGGAAAATGACATTGCAGGAAGAACAAACACTCACCGAGATCGCTCGTGACCTGTTGTCGGAGCAAGCCGACAACCATCCGGCGTACGAACACTATCTCGCGACATGGGACCAGCGATTGCAAGAACGAACGGATGTGATGCAGGCCATCGGCGTCGAACCCGCAGTTGAATCGACAGCCGCAGAAGGGGCGCCAGACCAAAAATTGCCAGGCTAGCGTTTTATCAAGTGTGGCGTGAAACCGCCGAAACGGTTTCGATGACGTGAGTCGCCCAGCGTGACAGTATTCCGCTGGCCATGTGCTCAAAAAGCTGCGCGAAATGAAGTGCGGGACATAGAACTTGCGGACTCCAGGTGCGTCGATCCGTGCGTGCGGCGTTCAAGCACTGCGTTTCGGCCCAATAGTGAAATTCTGTGTAACACATTGTTGGCATCTTCGCTTCGTTGATCATGGGAGTTACCCAACTGATTCAAACCGAAACAATTCGAAGGAGATTTTGCCATGATTCGTTACTCACACCAACTATTGCTGGCCGCTGTTCTTAGTGGATTTTCTGCAATGTCCGCTGGAACCGTTGATGCTGGTTGCCATGGACGTTCAGGTGGCTCATACGGTGGCTCACAGAGTTCAGGCCACAACTATTCGCAGTCGTCTTATCATTCACCTGTCTATTCGCGGCCGGTCTATCAGCCGCCCGTGTACTCCCAGCCATCGTATCCTCAACAGGTCTACTCGCAGCCGAGTTACCCACAATCGGGGTTTCCACAGCAGACCGCCTATCCTCAAAGCAGCTACGGCCAAACTCAGCCGCTTTATGGTCAGCAACCACAGCAATTGCCACAGGCTCAACAGGCACCGACGTTGCAGCCACTTCAGCAGACGCAGCAACTGGCTCCGCAACTGCCACAACAGACTCAGCTATCACAGGTGCAGGGCGGAAATGTTCAGTTGAATGTGTCGCAGACTGGACTTACTCAGACTGGATTTGCTCAGGCGGGTGCTCCGCAGAGTCTGAACCAGGCGAATTCTGCACCAACTCAAGTTCCGCTTCAGGCACCAACTTCAGCAAGTGCCCCAACAGTGGGCAATAGCGCACCGGTCAACGATGCGACACAATCGGCGCTCCTGGCTTTGGGTGGATTTGCTCCGCCACAGACCGCAACAACTCAAGCGGTCGCGCAGGCACCTCAAACGCAGCAACCGACGTTCACCGGAACGTGGACGGCGAATCTAAGCAACGGGGCTCGCGTTCAGTTGTTACTGCAAGCGGACGGAAACTTCAACTGGACAGCCGTCAACAAGGACGGACAGTCAAGCTCGTTCCAAGGCACTTACAGCATGGACAATGGTTCTTTGTCGCTCAGCCGCAGCACTGACGGTCAGAAGCTGTCGGGCAGCCTGACAAGCAGCAGTGCCAACAACTTCAGCTTTAAGCTATCGGACGCCCAAGCCTCCAGCCTGGATTTTGTGCGAGGCTGATTTCTGTTACTCACTCACTTCCTCAGACAGCAAGCGAGCCACGGGGACGGCTCGCTTGCTGTCGTTTGTTTGCTACAATCAAAAGTTCTGATATCGCCCAAATCACATTGTCCCAGTTTCAGAACGGAACACGAGATGCCTGCATCATCCCTGCGTTCGTGCGTGTTGACTTTTATTGCCGTGCCGTTTCTTTGTCTACTGGCGGCATCGCAAGTCTTTGCACAAGATGTCACCCTCAAAGCGAATGACACACTACACTGGTATCGCGGAAACATGCATACGCATACTCTGTGGAGCGATGGCGACGATTATCCGGAAATGGTTGCGGCATGGTATCGAGATCAGGGTTATCAGTTTCTTGTTTACACAGACCACAATACTCTGCATAACCATGAACGATGGATCGACATTGAAAAGAACAAAGGCGGCCAGAAGGCATTCGATAAGCTGACGGCGGCATTTCCAGCAGACTGGGTGGAGACACGGGAACACAACGATCGGAAGCAAGTTCGCCTCAAGGAATTCGATGCGGTCTACAACCGCATGGCGAAGGCTCAGGAATTCATTCTGATTCAAGGTGAAGAAATTACTGACAGCTACAAGCGTCGTCCGATTCACATGTGCGTGACGAACACGAGCGAGCTACTGCCGCCTACGGGAGGTGACAGCGTTGTTGATGTCATCCAACGCAATATGGATGCCGCCATTTCCCGTCGCGAGCGATCCGGAGAAGCGACGCTTGTTCACCTGAATCATCCGAACTTTGGATACGCTGTGACGGCCGAACAACTGATGCAGGTCGTGGGTGAAAACTATTTCGAAGTCTACAACGGTCATCCCTCCGTAAATAATGACGGCGACTTGCTGCACGCTTCAACGTCACGTCAATGGGACATTATCAACACGTGGCGACTGGCGAAGCTGAACCTGCCCGTGATGTTTGGGCTTGCCACCGACGATACTCATGATTACTTTCAAACCCAGCCGCACACAGGTTCGCAACCGGGGCGCGGCTGGGTCATGGTGCTGACCGACACACTCAAGCCTGAGGCTCTGGTCAAAGCATTGGAGGCGGGGCGGTTCTATTCGTCTTCAGGTGTCACACTCAATGAAATTCAACACACTTCGGCAGGGCTAAAAGTCAGCGTTGCTGCCGAGCCTGATGTTTCGTATCGCATCGATTTCATCGGTACGCGAACGCCATTCGACGACACAAACACGCCCGCCTCAGATGATCCTGAACAAGCGGAGGTGCTGACGCGAGTTTACAGCAGCGATGTTGGAAAAGTACTTAAATCCGTCGAAGGCACCGAAGGCAGTTACGAGTTTGATGGAACGGAGTTGTATGTTCGGGCGCTGATCACGTCGTCACGGCTTCATCCGAATTCACCTCAGATTGGTGGTTTCGAACAGGCTTGGATTCAGCCGGTTGTGCCCGCTCTCTCTCAGAAGCCGATACCGTAGGCATTGGAATATCGTCCTCGTTCCAGGGCTCCAGCCTTGGAACGCCATGCGCTGGAGGCTCCCGCCTCCCGTATTTCGCTGGCGGCAGGTGCCGTCTCCTCATTAATCCTAATCTTGCTCATAATCCTAATCGGCTGGCGGAGTTCGATTATGATTAAGATCATAATTAGGATTAAGATTGTGAATGGCAAGTCCCGATGAGCCTCCCGCGCATTCCGTTTTAGGGCTGGAGCCTTGAAACATTGGAACAAGGACAATGCCGTAATCAATCGAATATACCTCAACAGAAACAGTCGGAACTAACAATTCAATGCGACGACTTACGAATGCACTGGCAATTCAATTTGGTTCATACGCCATCATTGTCACAGTTGTTGTAACCGCTGGCCTGTCGCAAGTTTCGGCCGACGAAGACGACACGTCGCCGGGGCTTCATGGGACAGTATCTGGCGGCGAGAATTCGGTCACTCGAACTGATCATCGATTGAATTTCGACTGGACCGATTCACAAATTGAAAGTCGGGTCGCAGATGTTCAGTCAGTTCGATGGTCGGGGAACTTGCTTGTTCGAACCGGTGGTCGGCACACGTTTCATGCCCAGATTTCAGGCGCGGTGAAAATCCTTGTTGATAACGTCGAGGTACTGGCAGTACACGGAGCAAACGTCTTTCGTTCCGGTGAGTCTGTTGATCTGTCGGCGGGCGACCATCAGATACAGGTCGAATTCGAAACGAATCTCCAGCAACCGGACGCGAAACCACCTTCCGATTTCAAGCTGCAGCTCTTCTGGTCGTCGCCGGATTTCACTCTGGAACCAATTCCCGCTGATGCGTTGACGCATGTCCCGGAACACTCCAACGCCATCGCCAGCACAATCGTCGCGCGGCAGGGACGGGCACTTGTCGATGCCATGCGTTGCGCTGCGTGTCATACCGGGCTGGATGAATTGCAAACGCTGAAGGCTCCTGATCTGCAACGCCTGCGCGGTTTGACCAGTGATACCGACATCGTGCGCAGATTGGCGCATCCAGAAACCATGGGTGCGTGGAACTCAATGCCAGACTTCAATTTTTCAGAAGCGGAAGCACAAGATGTGGCGGCATTTTTGCTGCAGGTATCAGAAGCCAAAGACTTACCAAAAGACAAGATCGCATCATTCAAGGATGGTGACGTTGATGCGGGACAAAAGCTCTTGCTGACAACGGGCTGTGTGGCGTGTCATGCGATGGCTCAAATGCCGGCAGGCTTCGAACCTCAGGCCGCTCCGTATCACGGCCCTGATTTGACCAACGTGAAAGATCGGCGTGATGTGGGATGGCTGGTGACATGGCTGAAGTCGCCAAAGTCGATCAATCCTCAACATCGTATGCCAGTATTCGCACTCACAGAAGATGAACAAAGGCAGATCGTGGCGGCGCTGAGTCAACAAACGACGAATCATACGGCGTCGCCTCCCGCAACTGGGCCGGAAAAGATCGACACGGATGCATCCGCTATCGCACGAGGCCGAGAATTGGTGATCAAAGCCAACTGCTCATCGTGTCACAAGATTTCCGGGATCGAATCCACCAAAGCCAGTCGATTGCGTCCGCTTGCTTCTTCCTCAGACAACAACGGTCACAATTGTATTGCTGCGGAACCGCAGGAGACAGATCTACCCAAGATAAACCTTCCTCACTTCCGGCTGAACGACGTTCAGAGAAACCAAATTGAAGTTTGGTTGTCCACACTGAGCGCCAATCTGCCGACCGCTGGCGGCTTCGTTCGAGGCGAATTATTGCTTCGTCGCAACGGATGTCTCGCCTGCCACGATCGCGATCAGCAATCAGGCATTTCGCGACTGACAGCAGCGATCGAATCCAAGCGAGACGACCTGCGTGGTCAAAGTCAGGCTCTGATTCCGCCACCGCTGACAGCCGTTGGTGATCGCCTGCAGGATGACTATTTGCAGCATGCGGTCGCGGGAGAACAGAAGGTACGTCGCCTGCCGTGGCTGCTGGTTCGCATGCCGCGATTCGAGATGTCGCCGGACGATAGACAAAGCATCGTGCGATACTTTGTGGGTTCGGATCGGATTCCAGAATCGGCTGACGTCGCTCGCCCGGAACTCTTCACTCATCTGGATCCACTGCATCCGACGATTGCCACCGCGAATGAACTGCTGCTCGGAAATCAGCTTGTGGGGGCTGGCGGCTTTAACTGCATCGCCTGTCACAAGGCAGGAAAATTTGAACCGCGAAACGTTGCGATGGGAACACGCGGATCCGACATCATGACAATGGGGCAGCGAGTTCGTTCGCGTTACTTTATGCGATGGATGCAGAATCCCATTCGAGTTGTACCGGGCATCGAAATGCCGGCGATTCGCAAACCAGTGGCGGGAGTCCTTGAGGATTCGCTGTCGCAGCAGATCTCGGTGCTGTGGAAAGCGCTCGCCGACCCGAAATTCTCTCCACCAACCGTCGTCAGCCGTTTCGAACAATTCGTCACGCTGTCGCTCGGCGATCGCCCGCGTGTCATTCGTGACGTGTTCACGGTTCGCGACGGAAATTCCAGCAGCAATGTTGCGCGAGCCTTCGCGGTCGGATTCGACAACGGACACAATCTGCTTCTGGATCTGGATTCGATGCAACTGCGGCAATGGACGATTGGCGAATTCGCTCGTCAACGCACTGAAGGAAAAAGTTGGTTCTGGGATATGGCGGGCGTAGAATTGTTGCAGACGAACGAAGACCGGCCGTTTGCAACGCTTGTGAAAATTGCTGAGCCCGATTCAAAAGTGATTCGCCCGGTTATTGATCAGCGTCGGCAGGGCGAGTTACTGTCGTATCGCGTTGACGGCGACTCTGTGACGTTGCGGGTGCGCTTTCATTTTGATCCACAGCACATTGATGGTTCCACTGATCTGAAATTGCCAGCTCATTCACCGATAACAGCGTGGAACAATCCCGATCGGTCGTTGGTTCAAGTCATCGTGAAGTTCGTCTTCAAACCAGTACCGAGCGACAACGATCAGACCGGCTGGACATGGAATGTTGTACTCGAAGACTGCCCACAGCCATTTGCCTTACAGCTAAGTCCACAGGCGACGGAGAAATCACATGGTGAAATTCCATGGACCGTGACGCTCAATTCGCCAAACTCAGAACCAACACAAAAGAATTCACCACAGCTTTCCGAGGGTGAATCAGCGACGTGGCAATATGTCTGTGACGTCCGGCCCACTATGTTGGTTCCGCCAGCCGTCGTTCAATCCAGCAGCGTGGCCGACGCGATTACCGCTGTCCCCGGGTTTCATGGAGAACGCTTACCGATCTCCACAGCCATCATGCCAACTGGCATCGCCTGGCTGGCCGATGGTCGAATGGTCATGACATCACTGAAAGGAGATGTCTGGATTGTCAGCGACACGAATAAAGACAGACTACCGGATTCCACCAAACTGTTCGCCGACGGACTTTCCGCACCGTACGGAATTCAGGTTGATGGCGATTCAATTCTGGTGGCTCACAAACCGGAAGTGCTGCGTTTGCGGGATAGCGATGGTGATGGCCGTGCTGATCAATTGGATGTTGTGGCTTCCGGCTGGGGCTTCAGCGACGACTACCACGACTGGACAACAGCTCTTGTCCGCGATCGCAACGGTGATTTGTTCGTTGGACTCGGCAGCGATTATTCACAGAACAAACGGCCCGCTGACAACGATCGCTGGCGAGGCACAATTCTTAAGATCGATTCCAACGGAACCGTTTCTCCGGTCGCCACTGCGTTTCGCTTTCCAATGGGACTGGCGTTTGATCGCAATCAGAATCTGTTCGCGACCGACAATCAGGGAGTTCAAAACACTTTCAACGAAATCAATCATGTAATAATCGGAAAGCATTATGGAGTGCCGTCGCGTCACGAAGAAGCGACCGACATGCCGCCGGAAACCCCTGCCGTGATGGTTCCACATCCGTGGACTCGCAGCGTCAACAGTATCCTGTTTCTGCCCGACGATTTTGCAAATCCGGATTTGGCCGGACATGGCATCGGTTGCGAATACGACACCAGATGCCTCATTCGATTCACGATTCAGGAAGTTGAAGGCGTCCAACAGGGAGCGTGTTACCGACTCAGTCAACCAGATCTGCCCGGCGGTGGTGGCAACTTCGTCGGCCCGGTCGCCTCTGCCATCGGTCCAGATGGAGCTCTCTACATCGGCAGCATTTGGGACAGCGGCTGGCAAGGCGGCTCAAACACAGGATCAATCGAACGCCTCGTTCCGGATCAAATGATGCCCAACGGAATTCGCGAAATCCGCGCCACGGCCACTGGTTTCGATGTTGTCTTCTTCCAGCCATTCAAGAATGCCGCGTTGCTCACTGACATCGCGAATTGGTCCATTCAGGGTTACACACGTCATTGGAGCGGAAGTTATGCGACACCAGATTCAGAAAGGTACACGATTGTTCCCGAAAACATTACACTCTCCGCCGATGGCAAGACGGCGATGATCAACGCGAAGCCGATCAAAGCCGGTTTTCTGTACGAGATCGGCATCAATGATGTCGTTTCGACGGCCGAATCACTCTGGCCTGCGGAGGGATTTTATTCAATGAAGGTCGTTCCAAAACCGTATGCACCGTAACCAACGTAGGACGGGACTCCAGTCCCGTCCTGATCTATACTGGCCACAAAGTGAGCCGCAGGCGCCAGCCTCGGGTTGCTGCACGAACAGCGTTTTAACTAGTGCGAAATTCCCGACGCTAGCGCGTTCGGCTCATAAAAACTGACGTTATCCTCGCTGTCTTCCCCAATTTATTCATAAAAATGAACTCCTCGTTCCCCGCTGCAAACTTCCCGCTCCACGCCAAACTGTGTTCGGCCGACGATGCCGTTCGGCACATTCGCAGCGGAACAACCGTGGCTTGCGGTGGGTTTGTTGGTGCTGGACATCCTGAGTCACTAACGGCGGCTTTGGAAAGACGATTCCTCGCACATCAGGAACCTCTCAATTTGACGCTGGTTTACGCTGCCGGTCAGGGCGATGGCAAATCTCGCGGGCTAAATCACCTGGCTCACAAGGGACTTTTGCGGCGGGTCATCGGAGGACACTGGGGGCTATGTCCGCAACTCGGACGACTCGCGCTCGATGGCGATATCGAAGCGTACAATTTCCCACAAGGCGTGATCTGTCACTTGTTTCGTGACATTGCCGCCGGACGTCCTGGATGTTTAACCCACGTGGGCCTCGGGACATTCATCGATCCAATTTTTGGTGGCGGTCGACTCAATGCAAAAACCACAGAAGAACTCGTCGAACGCATCACGCTGCGTGAAACAACATGGTTGCTGTATCATGCCTTTCCAATTCATGTCGGACTGATTCGTGCAACGGCGGCAGATCCTTTTGGCAATCTGGTGATGGACGAAGAAGCTGTCATCGGAGATGTCCTGCCCATCGCTCAGGCCGCTCACAATTGTCAGGGAATCGTCATCGCGCAAGTCAAGCGGATTCTTGAGACATCAGTCCCGCCGCAACACGTGCGAGTCCCCGGCAGGCTGGTCACGCACATCGTCGTGGCAGAAGAACACGAACACTGGCAGACATTCGGCGAACCCTATGATTCAAAATTCTGCACGGCGAGTCCCCACGAAGGCGATTCGGCATATGGATTGAATCAATCCGGCGTTAGCCATCTGCAAAAATCCCTCGATGCGCGGCATATCATCGCGCTGCGTGCGTGTGACGAACTGCAGCCGGGAGCGATCGCAAATCTTGGCATCGGCCTGCCGGAAGGAATTGCCCTCGTCGCCGCAGAACGAAAAATCCTGTCTGATGTCACACTCACCGTTGAAAGCGGCCCGATTGGCGGCATCCCGGCAGGCGGGCTGAGCTTTGGAGCGTCAACGCATCCGCAAGCCATCATCGATCAGCCATCACAGTTCGATTTCTACGACGGCGGCGGACTCGACTTCGCAGCTCTCGGCGCGGCACAGGTGGATCAACACGGCAACGTCAACGTGTCTCGCTTCGGCACGCGTTTCGCCGGTGTCGGAGGCTTCGTGAATATCTCGCAGAATGCTCGACGACTCGTGTTTTGCGGAACTCTCACAACCGACGGTCTGGAAGTCGCGTTCGAAAACGGCACACTGCGAATTGTCCATGAAGGCCGAATTTCAAAATTCGTCAAGCAGGTCGAACAGATTTCGTTTAGTGGTCCCGTCGCGCGTGCTGCGAAGCATGACGTGATCTTCGTCACCGAACGAGCCGTGTTTCGTCTGACGCCTGAAGGACTGGAACTGATCGAAGTCGCGCCGGGTATCGACATTCAGCGGGACGTTATCGATCACATGGAATTCACACCCATCGTCAGAACAGTCAAACAAATGCAGATTCGCATGGAGCACACTCGATGAAACGTATTGTGGCAACGAAACGCATTGTGATTGTCAGTGCCAGGCGAACCCCGTTTGGCCGATTTCGAGGCGCGTTGGCGGAGTTCTCTCCGGTTGACTTGGCAGTCATCGCTGGCGACGCCGCGTTGGAAGGCATCGATCGCACTCTGATCGATCAGGTCATTCTTGGCAACGTGCTCAGCGCCGGTCAGGGAATGAACGTAGCCCGTCAGGTCGCCGTCAAATTGCGGCTACCCATCGAAACGCCGGCAACGACGGTAAACATGATGTGCGGTTCAGGAATGCAATCCGCACTGATGGCCGTTACTGCCATCCGAGCTGGCGAAGCCAACGCAGTGCTGGCAGGCGGCACGGAATCCATGTCGCAATCCCCGCTGTTGATCCAGCGTCCAGCGAAAGGGCTGCAGCCGAATCTTGACACCAACGTCGATTCCATCCTGCGAGACGGACTGATCGACAGTTTCGACAATCGTCACATGGGCGAACAAGCCGAAGAACTAGCCACCGAGTTTGAAATCTCACGCGATGAGCAGGACGCATTTGCCGAACGCAGCCAGCACTTGTACGGAGCCGCGCAGGCTCGAGGAGACTTTGCAGATGAAATCGTCGCCGTCGGAAAGTTAAGCGCCGATCAGCATCCACGTCCACTCGTGACGCGCGCAGAACTCGCTCAGTTGCAACCCGCATTTCAGGCAGCCGGACTCAGCGGCACCGTCACTGCCGGAAACGCCTCCGGCATCAACGACGGCGCGGCAATACTATTGCTGGCCGATTTGGAATTTGCAGAAGCCAATGGCTGGCCGATATTGGCCGAATGGATTAATGGAGTGGTCGTGGGCTGCGATCCCGCCCGCATGGGTCTCGGCCCTGTCAACGCGATTGGCACCTTGTTGCAGCGCACGCAAAGGAGCATCACCAACATTGACACACTTGAAATCAACGAAGCATTTGCCGCCCAGACATTAGCCTGCCTGAAGGCATTGGACCTGTCCCTCAACGGCGAGACAGTCAAAACCGTCGATAGCCACGCCATCAGCTTCAATACCGAAGGTGGTGGCATCGCCATCGGCCACCCACTCGCCGCCAGCGGTGCGCGGTTGCTGACACACCTCGCCTGGAAGATCGCACGCGGCCAATCAGCCACCGCCATGGGATCGCTCTGCATCGGCGGCGGCATGGGCATCGCCACGTTGCTGTCCGCCTTGCACCTGACGACAAATTACCAACACCCGCCGACTTAGCCGGCTGTCGAGTTAATAGGTTTTCAATGTTCAAGTGAATGGAACCAGCATTTGCGTGAACGTGGCACTTAAGACCACCGACAGTCTCCAGGATGGTTCTCAATTCGGATTCCCGCCCGCTGCGATACTGGAATCGCAAGCCTGTTTGAGACGTCACGTCCTCAAACCAGTCATCTGCCTTAGGAGATGTCAGTTGTGCTTCTTTCTCGCCGCCAGCAACCGTATTTTTGTTCTCCTGCGGTTTGACATCAGTGGTCGTAGATTTCGCTCTTGAATCACAACCGCAAATGTTGTGAGTGAAAAACCCTAACGCGACAATCGATACGATGCTTCGTGTTTGCCTACTAGTCCCAACCTGTAACATTGACAACGAATAGCCTTCGTACAATCTCAGGATGTTTCGAACCAATCGTTTTTGTTCCATGACCATCCCTCTGCCTTCCGCAGAATTCATTTTTTTCGCTTTGTCTATTCTCTCACAGTAAAGGTATTTGTGCCATGAACGCAACACCGAATTTCGATCGCGATTGACCACCACTTCAAGATTCAGGTTGGAGAACTACCGCAGCGCATTCACTTGGAAAACAGTGGCGAATATAATTTCATGGACTTTACAATGAGTGCATCGCACCAGCATTTCAATTGCTTTTGATGGACTGAATTCAGCGAATTGCAACCATTGAGTTTGTCTAACCAAGATTTGAATCGACGTCTCAGTTAGGTTCTAAATCTCGTCACTTCCCTAAAGGCTGCGGCTGAGAGCCATGCGAGCCCCTTGATTTGCAGAGTGCATTCCACCGGCTCCGGATTGTGAATCTGGCGAAATTCGAACAAAATCCGCAAGTAGGTGACCAAGTCAAAAACGGAATAATTCACCAATGGGTTCGCAAGGTCCAGACTGACACAGAGAGCAGAGATCCATGGAACGATCACGCGGAAGGGATCTCGAATTTACGATGTGTTCTCGATTTGTTGCGGTTGAAGTCTTGCCGTCAAACTCGACATGCTCTATGCCGGGTCCATGAAAATTTTCACACCAAGACGACTTCCATATCCAGTCCCTTCAATGCCAGATCGCCGCAAGTCCGGTCACACCTGTTACAATCAATATCAATCTCTCACGACTGGAGCTTATAATTATCTCCGATCCGCCAAGAGACCACATCGCCTGCACAGAATCTTGACAGCCCTCTTTGGACGATCGCGTTCCGGCTGATGGTGTGAATGTCTATGGTCTGGTATCCCTGTGTCGAGAAAACCAAATGCCAATAAGTGAGTTCCTGACCAAGTGCGTGTTACGAACGTCTGCGATGTGGCACCGTTGCATCCATCTTCGCGTGACAATTCTGATGACCGGACTGATCGCGATGCCGGGTTGTGGCACAGATTCTCAGAGCGTCCCGCTTGAGGGGCACGTGGCCATTGGCGGGCCACCTGAAGTTGTTCGGCTGTTTTTGAATGTCAGCAATGATGTGGGGCTGAATCACTTTCATGAAAACGGCCCGTCCGAGTCGTTCGAGTTTCCTCGCTCGATGGGATCCGGTTGCGGCTGGTTTGATGCAGACGGAGATGGCCGACTGGATGCCATCGTTGTGAACGGTGGCAAGAGTGTGGACCCCAGTTCTGCGGGGACAGTCGCCTTTCTCTCTCTTCAGACATCGGACGGCCGTTTTGTGGATGCTTCGACCAATGCAGGATTCCAGGGCACAGGCTATGGCATGGGCCTTGCGATTGGCGATATTGACAACGACGGTGACACCGATGTCTATATCACGAAGTATGGGCCGGATCAGTTATTCCTGAATGACGGCTCTGGTCGATTTACGGATGTGTCAGTGGCGGCTGGAATGGCGAATCCACTATGGTCGACCGCAGCGGCGTTTGTTGATCTGAACTCTGATGGCTGGCTGGATATTGTTGTCGCAAATTATGTCGACTACTTTCCGGGAACTTTCTGCGCTGACGGAGCGGGACGACAAGAGTTTTGCGGGCCACAGGATTTTTCCGGAGTCTCCAATCGGATCTTTATGAACCTTGGGATATCCGACGATGGCATGGTCCGTTTTTCCGACAAGTCGGGCGATTCCGGCGTCGCGACAACTCCCGGGAAAAGCCTGGGGCTGGCCTGCCGGGACTTCGACCATGACGGGGATGTGGACATCTTTGTGGCGAATGATGGCGAAGCCAATCAGCTTTGGATGCAGACATCTGCCGGTTACGTTGATGAAGCGTTCCTGCGAGGCGTTGCCGTCAACCGATTTGGCGAGCCGGAAGCCAACATGGGAACGGCAATCGCCGATTTTTCAAACGATGGGGAAATGGATCTGCTGGTGACGCACCTGTCGGGCGAAATGAATACGTTGTGGCAAGGCAATTCTCTGGGACAATTTGTCGATCAGACTTCGCAGTTTTGGATGGGACCAGCCGGACTGGCTCAGACAGGTTTTGGAGTTGCCGCGGCGGATTTCAACAGCGATGGGATCACCGATATCGTAGTGGCGAATGGCAAAGTGAAACGCGACCGCCATCGTTCTGGATCTGGTGAAAAATTCTGGGACGGCTATGCTGAGTACAACCAGGTTTTCCTTGGAGAGGGTTCAGATTTCAGGGAAGTCAGCGACGGTCCTCAGGGAATTACTTCAACGAAAGGAGTCTTTCGCGGACTGGCAACTGGTGACTATGATCAGGATGGCGATCTGGATTTGCTGATGTCGGAAATCGGAGGGGCGGCCAGAGTCTTTCGGAACGATTCTCAGCGAACCGGGCATTGGTTGAGCATTGTTCCGATCGATTCCAAACGGCGGCGAGTGGCCCTTGGTGCAAGAGTCGTTGTTTCGTCCGCGGTGAAGGTCTGGGTGTCGGAATTGTTGCCTCACCTGAGCTATCTGAGCAGTTCAGAGCCGATGGTCCATTTTGGCCTGGGCAATGTTTCAGAACTGATGGGCGTCGTGATCCACTGGCCTGATGATCCTGGCTTCGTCGAAGAATTTTCGGTGCCTGGGATCGATGCTCGAGTGATCCTGACCAAGGGATCAGGGATTCGCCGCGAAACAGAATGGAAGAATGAGTCCAGATGATGGAAACAAATTCGCGACCAAGACGGCACAGTCGGCTGGTGCTTCGGAGCACTGCATTGATCTTCGTTGCGGCCCTCGCTGTCGGTGCCTGCATCATTTGGCGGCAAACATATTCCCTGAAGTTCCCTCCCGATCTTTTTCCCGATGGTGTTTCCGATTCGCTGCGATCCGATCTGATATACGCAAAGCAGCGAGTAGAGCGAAATTCGGGAGCAGCCTCATGGGGCGCACTAGGTGAGCTATGTATGGCACACGAGTTACTGCCTCAGGCTACATGGTGTTTTCAGAAAGCCTCTGATGTGAAACGTGACGAACCCAGGTGGATTTACCTGCAAGGCGTGATTGCGGAAGAGGTTGATATCGCTCAGGCCGTTGAGGACTATCAATGCGTTGCGAAGCTGGACTCCTCATCGCCCTCGCTATACCTTCGCCTGGGAAAAGTTCAGGCGCGAGCAGGACTATTTTTGGCGGCAGAAAACTCGTTCAAGACGGCGTCGGATTTGTCGAATGGACATCCCATGGTGATGAAGTCGATGGCACAACTGCTGGCGATGCAGGGGCAGACTGATGCAGCAACCGGGGTTTATCGACAGGTTTCACTTGATGATCGCTCGGGACAAGACGTTCTTCTCGAAGCAAAGCAATGGTTCTTGCGATACTCGATCGGCGATGCGAATTCGGGACTGCAGGCGAAGCTTCAGGAACGACCCCGTGCAACCGAATCGCTGTCGGAACCGTGGTTCAATGGCGTGGTGGCTCGTATGCCAAAGACCGCCTCTATGGCCGCTCAGGCCGGTGCATTGGCTTCTGGGCAGCAGTATGATGCGGCCCTCAGGCTTTATGACCAGTTGGTACGAAGAGAGAGTCGCAACTCCCGTTCCCATGCGTTTCGTGCTATGGTGTTAATGAATGCCGGAGACACAGACAACGCGAGGCTCGAGATCGACCGCGTTTGCAACACCTTTCCGGGTGATGCTCTGGCTTGGACCTGCAAGGGGGCGATTGAAGCAAAGATCGCGGACTACGAGTCCGCCACGGATTCCCTGAAGAAGGCTGTTGGTTTAAAGCCCGACTACATTGAAGCTCATCGCGCTCTCTTGATGATGTACCAGATCCGAAAGATGACTGCGGATGTGGAAGCTCAGTACAAGACCCTGCTGACACTATCGCCCGGTGACCCGACTCTCAAAGCGGAATACGAAGCTTTTCTTGCAGGGCGAAGTTCATCCACCGGAGGAGAGCAGCAGGAGAAGGCGACCCAAAACTAAGCGATGCCCTGGCCACTATGACAGCGTGCTTGAGACAGCGGCCAGCGGCCAGAATTCCCATCAGGAAGGAAAAAGCATTCGGCGGTCCTGCTCAATCATTTTTGGCGAGTTGGCAGGAGCGTTGAGGTTATGTTGCGAAGAGTCTTTTCATTGCGCAATCGTCTTCAGGTTGGGCCGCTGATCCCTTGAACATACCACAGCGCCCACGTACCATACCGGCTCAGCCGCGTGGCTGTTCTGCCCATTACTGAACCAGACCTAAATTGAACTTGGAGTGTTCCCATGAAGAATGTTTCCTGCCTGATGTTGTTCGCACTCGCACTCGGTTGTGGAGAAGGTGCTCCGCCGGAACTGACCCCGGAGAAGAAGGCTGAAATGGACGCCACGATGTCCACTGATATGAATAGCATGATGGGCGAAATGCAGAAATCATCTCCTCCTGGAACACCAGCTCCCAATGCAGAGTAATATCTCTTGTGTCTAGAGAAGCTTCATCGCTGGCGAAACATCCAGCATCAAAAAGTACGACTAAAAAGCCGAGGTAACCACCTTCGGCTTTTTTTATTCGCTTGACGATCGAGCGATTTGAAAAAGACAAGCAACACTGTGTTGAAGTGTGGCTCACACACTTAACTCATCCGCGGCAGTGGAAATCAGGCAATCGATTCGCCAGGTAGTGACTTACTGCGGGAATGCGACATTAAAAGTCCCTACGTAGTTCGACACATCACACGACCTCAACATAAATCCAAGCAAACAAAAAGGAAGCACGAAAATGTCCGTGCTTCCTTCAAATCAACGTCGGCAGGATTGTTCGAAGTCAGGCATATGTTGTTATATACTTCCTGAGCCTCGCCAATACCGTCAATCAGAACTCACCGACGACTTCTCCACCACCAATGGTATTCAGAGAACCCCAAACGCCTGCGCCTCTGGCATGTCCGATTCCTGGCTCGCCAGGATAGTCAATGTTTTCGCTCAGGAATTTCACAGCACCGTCAGCCATAACAGCCTGAACACCACCTGTGTGCCGTGAACTCGCACCTGGCCAATTGTTGTTGATACCGAAACAGTGAATGAAGCCCGGATGGTAAGCGAATGGGCCGCCCCATGCTCCCCAGAAGTCCACCGCTGATCCATCATGTCGCCTAGCACCGTAGCCACCGTTCTGATTGGCCGTTGACATAACGCCTGGCTCGTTGCACAGACCTACCAGCAATGTGTGGAACACACTGTTGTTTGCGTCTCCACCGCGAGGTTGACCACCACCGTTTTTGTGGTGACCTGGCTGACCAGGCAAGGGCTCGAAGCCACGAGTACTGCACTCAACTGCCATCAGAGTGTTTGATGTTCCGTCGGTGATCATTCCCATGCGGCTATGGAGGTTCAACTCGAAAGCACCTGTCAGCGTGCTGCCTGGGCGAGCCCACCAGTCGTAACCTTCAGCGCCAACGTAATTGGTCCAGCCCAAGTCATGACGGTTTGACCCCCCCCCGAAACCTGGATCTGATGGACACTCGAACCCAGACAATCGAATTGACTGCACGGCTTTTCCACCAACAGTCTGGCCGAAAATAGGCTGAGAGAAGTTGATGCCCGCATAAAGATTTGCCTGCTCGATGTAGGGCAGAATCATTGTAATCCATGTTGCACCCCGAGCTTGTGTCTGCAAATTTGTGCCTGGAGGTGCATAGCCCCAATACACGCACTGTGGGAACATTTGGAATGTGTCATGGTAGTTGTGGAGTGCCAATCCGATCTGCTTGAGATTGTTTTTGCACTGAGTTCTGCGAGCTGCCTCGCGGGCCTGCTGCACTGCCGGTAAAAGCAATGCGATAAGAATTGCGATAATCGCGATAACAACCAATAACTCAATCAAAGTGAACGCTGACCTTGATTTTTGCCTCATCTTCATAACATACGCTCCTTAAGTGAAAAGTAATGATCACACACTGCACAACATGGCCGCATTGATGCCTTTTAACTGAACACAGCGACCCAACGAACTAGGATAATTCACCCGCCAGCCGATGTCAATTCGTAAAAATGGTTTACTCTGAGAACAGTTTCAGATAAATTTGGAAACCAGATCGTATTTGCAATGGCATCGTCATCGGCCCGAATTATGATTGAATCAGCAGTCTGGGTTCAAAACAGATGTTCGCCTCAGTATGAAACACCGAAAACTCACTGCAATCCTCTTGGTTTCACTCACAGTTTCGTGTTTTTTTCTTTTTTTCTTTCTAACGTTTTCGTCGGACCCTGACAGGTCGCTCCGTGAGACGATTCGGGGTGAAAACTCAGACAATCGTGAAACAACTATCGCTCAGCTTGATGAGATTCTTCGCCGCTGGCCGAGACACGTGAACACTCTTGAGGAACGAATTTCGTACTCCCGCTCCGATGAAGAGTCGCTGAAATTGTTGGCAAGGATTCAGGATGGGCCGCCGTTCAAGGTTGCACAGGCTCGTTTCAAGGAGGGCAATATCCTGTTGCAAAAAAACCGCTGCCGCGATGCTGTTCTAGCATTTCAGGAAGCGTTGAAAATGAGCCCGGAACGGGTCGAAGTTCGACAGCGTCTCATTCCATGGCTTGCTTTAATGAGGCGTGCTGGTGATGTGCGTACACAGCTTCAGGGGTTGCGAGAGTCGCGCGGACTGACATTGGCCGAGATGGCACTTTGGATCACGGCCGATGGGAGGCTCACACCTTTTTCCGAAGCAGAAGTTTACCTTAAAGGATTTATCGCCGCAGATCCGAGTGACGTTGAGAGCCTCCGGGCGTTTTGCATCTATCTGGCCGAGGAATCTCGGCAGGATGAAGCTATCCAACTCCTGAAGAACGCATTGAAGAGTTCTCCGGGCAATGAAGAACTCTCCTCCCTGTTGTCCCAGTTTTATCTGAATTCTCTCGATCTTCCTAACGCCGATCAGATTCTTTCTGCCATCGAGCCTACCGCCAGCCTCAGCACAGACACCTGGTCGGCCCTCGGGCAGATGGCGTTTTGCCTGAAAGATTTCCAGGCAGCAAAGATTGCCACCGAGTACGCCGCTTCAAAGACTCCGTTTGAACGGTCCAGAGCTTATCAGCTTTTTCGCGTACTCACGGCTCTGGGCAAAGATGACGAGGGCAAGGTTTGGCGACAAAGGTCTGAGTTACTGAACGCCCTTCATTCCGAAATGGAGACCCTGGGTATCGCTGTATCCCGAAGAATCATGGATGCTCACCTGGTCACGCGAATCGCCGAGTTGCTGCTGCAGCTGAATCGCCCCGCAGAAGCTGGAGAATGGATCGCAATGGCCCGTTCCATGAGTCAGGCCAACTCGAGTGTGGATTTGCCGTTGCTGGACCAGTTGTCCGCACAATGTGCTCTGATGGAAGGTTCTTTTCTGTCCGACCTGGAGGCTCCCGTCGCGGAGTGGAACTCGACAAAACGGCTAAGATTGGAATCCGTAGCGTCTGAGGCCAACCCTGCTCCAACGTCCAGCGGTTCCTCGATTATGTTTGCTGATCGAGCATCACTGCTGGGGATTGATATGCAGTACGAGAACGGGCAGACGGGGCTTAAGTATCTTGTGGAAGCCATGGGCGGAGGCGTTCTGGCTTTTGATGCAGATCATGATGGTTGGACTGATCTGTATTGTCCACAGGGAGGATCACTGGGAGTTGGTCCGCAACTGACCCCACTATCCGATTCGTTGCTCAGAAATCGGCGAGGATTGACGTTCACTGCGGTGACGGAGGAAGCTGAGATCCAGGCGGCGGGCTACAGCCTTGGAGGAGCCGTGGGAGACTTTAACAGTGATGGTTTTGACGATGTCTTCGTGGCCAACGTCGGAAGAAATTCGTTGCTGCTGAATCTTGGTGACGGAACTTTTGAAGATGTCACAAGTCAAACTGATTTGGCAAATACATCAGCCATGAGCTCGAGCGCTGCGTTTGCAGACCTCGACGGTGATAGCGATCTGGATTTGTATGTCGTCAATTATGTGGATGGATTGAAGATTTGCCGGAATGACAAACAGCAGGTTGCGACATGCAACCCAGCCTCCCATGCAGCAGCCCCGGATGAACTTTTCGAAAATCTCGGCGATGGTCGGTTTGTTGACAGAAGCGAAGTGATCAATCCTGAAGGGGTGACAGGCAAAGGATTGGGTGTGGTGATTTCGCGTCTCAACAGCGATCTCCGTCCGGACGTCTTTGTGTCCAATGACACAACCCCGAATCTGTTGTTTTTGAACCAGACTGACGCGCAGAAGTTAATATTTGAAGAACAGGGCTTTGCGACCGGAGTGGCTGTGAATGGTGTTGGCCAGGTTCATGCCGGAATGGGAATTGCCTGCGCTGACCTCGATCGGGATCTCAGACCCGATCTCTATGTGACTAACTTTCATCGTGAAGCCAATAGTCTTTTTCTGCAGAAGGATCCGGGCCTTTTTCAGGACATGACTACTTCCGCCGGTCTTCGTGAGCCAACGTTGCCGCGACTCGGATTTGGCACGCAGGCGGTCGACTTCGATCTGGATGGCTGGGTTGAATTGTTTGTGACCAACGGACACATCGATGATCAGACTGAACTGGGAGTGGAATGGCAGATGGCTCCTCAATTGTTTAAGACATCGAATGGCCAACACTGGTCTGATGTTTCTTCTCAGAGTGGCCCGTTTATGCAGGAGAAATGGCTGGGGCGGGGAGTCGCTGTGCTGGATGCTGACCGAGATGGACGGCCGGATCTGGCGATTGGCTTTCAGGATCGACCACTGGCATTACTGAGGAATGAAACAGAGACCTGCGGAAATTCCATTATGCTACAGCTCAGCGGTGGCGTGAGCAATCGCAGTGCAATCAACGCCGTGGTCTATTGGGACGTCAACGGCCAACGCATGATGGCAGAAATCTGCGGAGGCAATGGTTACCTGTGCAGCAACGAACGCAAACTCACACTTGGTCTTGGAAACTCCGAGGCAGCCGATGTTGTTGAAATTCACTGGCAGGATGGTCAAGTACAGCGACAGCATCATGTGGCGCGCGGCCAATTTCTCGTTCGCGAGGGTAAGCCATTCCTGATCGACCCGCTTTAGGTCAAACGTTCGCATAAGCCCACGGACAGATGCTTTTCTGACGGTTTCAACGGGCAAAGGTTCGCCAAATTCTGATGAACCAGAATCGTTGCTCTCACGGCAAGTCTGTGGTTTATTGTAACGATTCTTTCGATGCCGATGGTCCTGTCAGCTGAATCACTCGGACAAGAATCCACGAGACCAATATTGACCATACCACCACCGCGCCGACAGCAGCGGCCTGCATGATGAGTTGGTCATGATGTCCCTGCACGGCTCCCAGAATTTCTCGCCCGTCCCAGCGAAATCCTGCAACCCCGGTTGTTGCAAAGAATCCAGTTCCCAGCAGCCCAAGCAGCGCGCAGATTCCCTGAGACAAAAACAATTGCACCTGCGCGTCCAAAGTCCTGCTGCGTCCTGCCGCATGGAACACGACGTTTGAGACTACAACCACACAGCAGCCCATAATCAGGGCCGACTGTGGAAGCATCACGCCCGCGCCCGGGGCGACGGCAGCAAGTCCTGCGAGCATGCCGGCCGCAAGGTTGTCGATGATCGGTCGCTTCCAAAGAAACGAATTGCAGAAGCTCCAGATCAAAAGGCCGCAACTGCTTCCGATCAACATATTGACAAAAGCGATGACCGATCGACCGTCGGCGTGAAAAGCATAACCACTGACATGGAGCGACATTCCGAGCCACATGAGCAAAATACCGACGGAGGATTCACGGCTACTCGGTGAAAAGTTAAGCGGTTCGGCCTTGTTCGGTCTCCCAAACAATGAGGAGCAGCACGATGCCAGCAAGACCAGGCCGATGCTGAAGTCGAGTGAACCGTACTCTTCCAGCCACCCATCTCCCGAAACCGCATGAACGACCGGCGCATAGACCAAAGTCCCCCACAACACGGTGAGCAGCGAGAGTCGCAGGCCTGCGAATGAACGGGACCACAGCAGCATTAGTGGCAGGCAGACGATCAAAAAACTGGAGCAGCGAAAGCAGAACTCCAGCAGGAGAGGAATATGATAGTTTGGCCGTCTGGCCGGAAACATCGGCTGATTTTCGCCAAGGACAGGCAGCATCCCCCGCATTCCGGCATACGACATGTTACCCACGATTCCGCCACGTCCATAAAGATGAGTTTCATCCTCCTTTGCATCCTCGACTTCCATCATTTTCTGAAGTGACAGCATAGGCCGGGGATTAGGATCCACCTCCGGAATTGTGCCGACAGACGGGGCGAAGGACAGGGTAAAAATCCACAGACTCCATGCCACCGTCAAACCCGCAACGTGAATTGGCAGTGAATTCCAAATGGAACGTTCGTGTTCCCCGGAGATCTGCGGAAGCAGTATCCGTATCACTCCGGCTACATAGAGCACAGTGGACACTACAGAGATGATGGTGAGCCATCCCACGTCTCCCGTCGAAAACACCGTCTTCCAGAGAATCATGGAGTTACTCGCATTCTTTTCCCCTGCCCACGCACAATTCGGTAATCCGAGTCAGCATCGCATCCCGGAAATTCTTCAGCACTATCCTCTACGGATCCATCCGGCCAGTGTACAACGATTCTGTCGATGTTTGTATTCTCAGCGATTCCGAAATGCATACGTACATCATGACTGGCCAGAAAACTGCTGCTGGGGGTCACGCAGGATGTCCAGTGATCGCTGCCACATTCAATGGTGACCTTTGCCCCAATGGCATCTCGCTTTTTTTCCTGATCATATAACTGAAGCCGAATCCAGTGTCCTTTCTTCGGGAACTCGTTGCGATAAAACCTAGTGCGACTTCCGGAGTATGTGACGAGCAGATCAATATCACCATCATTGTCCGGATCGCCACACAGTAATGAACGAGCCGAGCCGTTAGCGCGGGTAAAGTCACCCCCAGAGTCGATCGTTTCGTCGATCAATGGCTGAGTCCCGATGGACATCATCAGGAGATTCCTGTCCGCATAGTCCTTCCAGTAGTCTGCGCTGTTCTCGATCCGATCGGAACGTTGCTGAAACGTGTCTTCGCCGTGTGGAGCAAATCTTGACCGGCAGGGAATCACAAGTCCATTCACCAGCGGCAGATCGAGCCAGCCGTCATGGTTCAGATCCACCATCGCCGCTCCCCAGCCAGTATGCGGAAGAGTCGATCGATTCAGTCCAAACAGCTGAGTGGAATCGACAAACAGTCCGTGATCTGCATTCGTGAACAGAATTGTGCTTTCTGTGGATAGCGTGGAGATTACAAAATCCAGTCGCTGATCCCGATCGATGTCCCCAACGGCAATTCCCATACTTCCTACGGCAGAACCCGCTGAGTTGACGCCGATTCCGGCTGACATCGCCTGCTCCAGAAAGGTTCCGTTTTTTTGGTTGATCCAGAGTCGATTCGGTTGACTATCGTTGGCGATCAGGATGTCGGGCCATCCATCGTCGTCCATGTCCAACGTTACAGCGGAGAACCCATATGTCGTTACTTCTGACATGCCGGCAGCGACCGTGACATCCCGGAATCGGACCTGCGGCTGCCCCTGACCGGGGACCTGATGGAGTCCCTCATTGTGATACAGCCGGTCAACAGTTGGCGAAAACTTGTGCGGTCCGCAATAACTGGTTAGTCCCTTCTGAAATCCGCAACTGACCTGATGGTCAAACTTCTCATCGTGGGTGTAGTTTGCCACGACGATGTCAAGAAGACCATCTCGGTCGTAGTCAAACAGGCTGACTCCAGTGCCCCATTCGGTTTCCGCGATGCCCGAAGCCACGGCGACATCGCGAAATCGAAATTCACCGTCATTCAACAGCAGCCGATCCTGCTTCACACAGGTAACGTAGATGTCAGTATCTCCGTCGTTGTCGACGTCTCCGACTGCGACCCCCATTCCAAATCCCAAAGAATCCAGATCTGCCGCTTCAGAAACGTCTTTCAACGTTCCATCCAATTGTCCGGCGTAGACTCCCCATCGAGTTGATAACTGCGGGTCAAACTCTCCGACCGCACCCGGTGATCGTTCGCCGTTTACCAAGAACAGATCTAAACGTCCATCATTGTTGAAGTCACTCCATGCTGCCCCCGAACCGACAGACTCAGGGACGTAATAGGTACCCAGCGGCCCGACAGAGTGAGAAAACGTAAGTCCGATTTCGTCCGTTGCATCTCTCAAGGGACGATACGATGGTTCCTGCAACGGAGCATCCTCGGGGCACCCATACCCACTCTTTCTGCTATCCTCGACAACCGGTTCAGGAGAATTGGCAATTTGCGTCTTCAGGTTGCGGACGGCGACAGTGAGCAATACGACGGCTGCAATCAGGACCGTAAGTATCCGACCGATTGGCAGCGGCGAGTGTGATTTCTGATTCATGCAGAGGCAACTCGTGGGATCCTGGGCTTCAACGAAAAACGTTTCAA
>Ga0105053_10002585_pt1 | contig 27995 bp, 15 predicted proteins | sample BON01_FD_78093 | JGI IMG/M metagenome (GOLD analysis project Ga0105053, IMG submission 78093) | Freshwater microbial communities from Lake Bonney liftoff mats and glacier meltwater in Antarctica - BON-01 | ecosystem: Environmental > Aquatic > Freshwater > Ice > Glacier meltwater | place: Lake...
CGGGACAGCGGCGGGGGGGGGGGGGGCCGGGGGGGGCGGACGGCCCCCCCCCCCCCCCCTCCCCCCCGTCTTGTCCGTCCCACGGCGCGCACAAAGCCGCCGTTACCGCGCCCCCCGCGCCTCCCGCTCCGTGGCGCCCGCTCCCTCCTCCTTGGCCGCCTCGACCCCCTCGGCCCGCTCGAGCTCGCGCAGCAGGCCCGGCGGCAGGCGCGCCTGACCCCTCCGCTGCTGCTCGAGGAGGGCCGCCCGCAGCGCCGCCGCACGCTCGCGCCGCTCGTCGGCGCGCTCGAGCCAGCGGCCCGCCTCGTTTTCCGTGACGACGCCGTAGAAGCCAGTCTTGATCATGAAGAGCTCCATGCAGGCGCCGATCTGGCCGTTGTGTTTCGGGGGTGTTTGATTTGGGGGGATGTGTCAGCGCGGGCGAGTCGGTCGGTCGGTCGGTCGGTCGGTCGGTCGTCGGCGGCGTCGGCGCGTCGGCGCGTCGGCCTCTTGCGCTGGCGCCACGTTGCACGAGGGCAGGGCGGCGTCACCCCCCGCTCGCGCACGCAAGGCACGCACCACGAAGCACCCGCCCGCCAGCTTGACGTAGAACTCGCGGCCGAAGGACGCCATCCTATTCCTCCCTTCGACAAAAATGACTGGTTTTTGTGTTTGTGTGGGTATTGGCGGGACCTTTCTTCTCTCATCTGATGCTTGGCCCTCCTTCGACAAATCCAGCACACCAACTGCCACAAGCGCACGCACGCATCCAACGTCAACCGCCACACCCTCCTTGTCGCCCATTCCTTAACCCAATCCTCAACCGGACCAGACCACGGGCTCCTGCCGATACATTGCAGCCGTGGCTGTCACACCCGTCGCCCTGCCCTCCCAATCGCTCTTCTCTTTCGCCGAGTCGCGACCAATCTCCCCGAGGCCATCGCCAGCCGCAAGTAAGGTGAACGGTTTCTTCCGCCAGAGAAACCAGTGTCTCGCGAAACGATCCCGGAGCGGCGGGAAACGCCGGGGGGCGTCGCGCCTGTTCCGCGCGCGGCGGCGTGGCGAACGAACGCCGGCCGCCGCCGCCGTCGGTAAACCATGTCGTCCGCCGCCGCCGACCCGTCTGCCAATGCCGGCGCGCCCTCGGCCGCCTTCCGTGCGCTCGGCACCGCGCTCGTCGCCTGCTGCGGCCTCACCATGGCGCTGCAGTCGGGCGTCAATTCAACCCTCGGCCACAGCACCGGGCGCGCGTTCGCCGCCGTCATTTCTTTCGCCACGGGCCTCGCCTCGGTCGCGCTCTTTTTCGCGGTCGAGGTGACGGCGCTCGGCCGCCCGCCGCCCACCCTCGACGGCCTGCGCGCGGCGCCCTGGTGGTCCTACCTGGGCGGTCCCCTGGGCGCCTTTTACATCACCGTGATAATCGTGTTCGCGCGGGCTGTCGGCGCCGCCGCGCTGAGCGCGGTTTTCCTGTCGTCGCTGCTGGCCTGCTCCTTTGCGTTTGATCTGCTCGGCGCCGTCGGCTTCCCGCGGCGCGCGTTTTCTTGGCCGCGGCTCGTGGGCTTGGTGCTGATCGTGGGGGGCGTGGCGCTCGTGTCGCTCTTCCCGGGGGAGGTTCTGGGGCGCAAGGAGGCCGGCGCGGCGGCGGCGGCAGAGGCAGAGGCAGAGGCAGCGGGCGTCGGAGGCGGGGTGGGGGCGCCGGCGGAGCTGCTGCCGGCGGCGGCGGCGGCGGCGGGCGAGCGAGGCGGCAGCGGCAGCGGCGGCGGGCGGAGGTCGCTGCTGCAGGCACTGGGGCGGCGGGGGCCGAGGGGGCCGTTGGGGTTGCCGCCGCCGCCGCCCTTGGCCCGGTCGTACAGCAGCGTGGTGCTGCCGACGATGGCGTGATGGCGGCGAGTTTTTGTAATGTGATCAGCGAGAGCGCGAGCGCGCGCGACATCGGCGACTTTTTGAAAAAAAATAACGCGGCGGCAGCGTCGCTCCCAAAACAAAAGCGGGCGCCCCCCGCTCGACGTGAAAATCTCACACTCAAACGCTTCCGCTCGACTCACACTCGCGCGCTCTCTGTCCCTTCGACCTGACGAAAGAGGCGCGCACAAGCCAGGCGTTTGCGACAGTTTAAACCTGTCTCTCACGAAAGAACGAAGGAGGAAGAGTTGCACCACCGCGCGCCCTCTCTAACAGGCGCCCGGCCCTCGAGAGCGCGCGCGCCCGCGCGCAACAGACTCAGGCGCGGGCGCATCCTCGGGCCCGCGCGCCGCCCCGCCCCCTTTTTCCTGGGCGAGAGAGAGAGCTCTCGAGCCTCTCTCTCGCCCCTCTCTCATCAGCGGCTCTTCCCTCTAGCTCGCCAGCGACCAAGCGCTCTCAGGCGGGCGACATGGCGTCCTCGTCGGACGACATGGACACGGACGTCGTCGACCGCGGCCGGCGGCCCGCGGCGGCGGCGGCGGGCGCGCGCGGCGCGGGCGCGCGCGCGACCGGCGCCGGAGGAGGAGGCCGGGGCGCCGCCGCCGCCGCCGCCGCCGCCCCTCCGCCGCAGCGCGGCACGCTCGAGGGCGTGCTGCCGGCGGTCGGCGGCGGCGTCGCCGTCGGGGAGGGCGAGTACGCGGTGAGTCGTCCGTGTCTCGCCTGCTCGCGCGCGTGTGTTTGGCCTGGCGTGGAGGCGCGCCCCCGCCTGTGTGTCTTCTTTCTCTCTGTCGCGCGCGCCGTTTTTTTCTTTTTTTCTCTTTTTTTTGAATGCGTGCGCGCGAGCCCGACCGACCGACCGACCGACCGACCGACGCCCTCACAACAACACCTTTCCCGCCAGCCGTCCACCGAACAAAACAACTCACCACTCCTCCCCCTCCGCACTGCAGAAAGGCACCGTCAAGCTGGTCGCCGTGTCCAACTTCATGACGTACGGCGTGGGCGTCGTCATCAAGCCCGGGCCGCGCCTGAACCTGGTGCTGGGCCCCAACGGCACGGGCAAGTCCTCGCTCGTGTGCGCGCTGTGCGTGTGCCTGGGCGGCTCGCTCAAGCTGCTCGGCCGCGCGGACAACCTGCGCGACTTCATTCGGCGCGGGACGGACAGCTGCGCGGTCGAGGTCACGCTGTCGGGCGGGCCGGGCAGCCCGGACCTGCGCGTCCGGCGGACGCTCGAGGCGTCGACGACGACGACGGGCGGCGAGACGACCGAGAAAGTCGTCTCCAAGTTTTACATGCACGACTCGCTGGTCAAGCAGGCGGACGTGCTCGCCGCCATGCAGATCATGGGGGTGCAGCTCGACAACCTGTGCCAGTTCCTGCCGCAGGACAAGGTGGTTGAGTTTGCGCGGCTGGACGCGCGGCAGCTGCTGGCGGCGACCGAGCGCGCGGTCGGCACGGGCAGGCTGCACGAGCAGCACGAGCAGCTGACGGAGAAGGCGGCGCAGCTCAACGAGCTCACGGTGGTAGGTTTTTGCGCGGATGGATGGCTGGCTGGCTTGAGGGGAGGAAGCTTGGTGGGCGCAAAAAGCGGTTTGCCTTGTTCGTTCCCGTTTCTCTTCCGGAGCGCCGCTTTTTGGTCCGATCCGACAAAGCGCCGTCGCCGTCGTCCGCGGCGGCGCCTCCCTCGCCAACCCGCGCACCTCTCACCCCCTCCCCTCCGGACCCGCCGCCCGCCCGCCTTCACCAATCCCAACTCCCAACAAACAACAAAAACGGACAACACAACACAACAATAACGACAACAACAACAACAATAATCATACAGAAGCGCGACAGCGCGCTGCGCAAGGCCGAGAAGCTGCGCGCGCAGAACGCGCAGCTGGAGCGCGAGGTCAAGCGCTTCCGGCAGCGGCGCGAGCTGCTGGACCGCGCCGAGCTGCTCAAGGCCCGCGCGGCTTGGATCAAGGTGGACTCGCACGAGGAGGAGGCCGAGGACACGCAGAAGGCGCTGGAGGCCGCCATCCGGCGCAAGCAGGCCGCCTCGCAGGCGCTGCGCGACGCCACGGCGCCGGCGGCCGGGCGCAAGGCGCGCGCCTCGGCCGCCGCGGAGATGGTGCGCAAGTCCAACGCCGCGCGCCTTAAGAACCTACAGGCGCTGGACGCCAGCGCGCAGCTCGCCGACAAGCGCGCGCTGGAGATGGCCGACGCGCGCAAGCAGCTCGTCGGCCTGGAGCAGGCCTTCGCGCGCGACCGCGACGAGCTCTCCGCCCTGCAGGCGGGCGCCGGCGCGCGCGCCGGCAAGATCGACGAGGCGCGCCGGGCCGTCGAGGCGATCGAGCCGGCGTACGAGGCCGCGGCCGAGGCCCGCGACGCCGCCCGCGGCGCGCACATGGAGTCGGGCCAGGACGTCCACGAGGCGCAGGCCCGCGCGCGCGAGGCGGCGCGCGGCCTGACAGAGGTGTCGACGGCGCTGCGCGAGTGCGACTCGCGCCGGCAGCTGGTGCTCGCCAAGCTGAGCCAGCAGGTGAGCCTGCGGGCCAGCCTGCCCGACGCGCTGACGGCTCTGGACGAGACCATGCGCAAGCGCGAGGGCGGCGTCCGCGGGCGCGGCGTGTGGGGCCCGCTGGCCGCCGAGGTCGAGGTGAGGGGCGCGGTCGGCGGCGGCGGCGCGGCCGAGGCGGCGCGCACGGCGGCGGCGATCGTCGAGTCCTGCATCGCCCGCCAGCGGCTGTCCTTCGTCGTCACGCATCGGGAGGACCGCGACAACGTGCTCCAGGCCACGGGCGCGGCGCTCCCCGGCGCGCAGGTGCTGCTGTACGCGGGCCCTAAAGCGGCCGCCGTGTCACGCCCCTGCGGCGCCGCGGCGGATTATGCCGGATTCGGCCTGGTCGCGACGGTCGACGACCTGATCGAGGCGCCGCTCGAGGTGCGGCAGGCCCTGGCCAGCGTGTGCCAGTCCAGCTCGACCTTTGTGGCGCGAGAGGGGGTCACCGTCGAGGACGTCCTCAACACCATCTTCCCCGCGTGCGAAAAGGTGGACCGCGTCGTCGTGCTGGGGGGCGGCGGCGGCGGCAGCGGCGGCGGCGGCGGCGGCGCTGGCGGCGGCGGTGGCACTGGCGGCGGCGCCGCGCGCGCCGTCCTCGTCACGCGCACGCGCAGCCTCTTCGCCGCCCAGGGCCACTCGGGCGCGTCGATGCGGCAGATCGGCCCGTCGGTCCTGCTGGACGCCGGCGCCACGCCGGACGCGGCGCTGGCCGCCTCGCGCCGCGCCGAGCTCGAGCGGCGGCGGGCGGAGCTGGGCGCCGCGCACGACGCGGCGGTCGCGCGGATGCAGGCCGCCATCGCGTGGCACGACCGGGCCTCCGCGGACCTCAGGAGCACGCACGACGCGTTCGAGCGCGTGCGCGACCGCCGCCAGCGGGCGCGGACCACGCTCAACCTCAAGCAGAAGCAGGCGGCGGTCGCCGAGGAGAAGGTGCGCCAGCTGACCGCCCGCTTGGCCGACCCGGCCGCCGCGCGCCGCGGCCTCGAGGACGCGTTGGAGCGCGCCTCGTCGTACCAGCTGACCGCCGCCAAGCGCGCGGGCGAGGCGGCCGTCCAGGCCGCCAAGGCCGCCGCCATGGCAGCGAAGGCGGCGCTGCGCGAGGCCGAGCTGCAGCTGCACATCGCGGCGCTCAAGACGGCCGGCGACGAGCAGCGCGAGGAGGTGCAGGCCGCGCACGGCGGCTTCCTCGAGAGCCAGGCCACGGCGCGGCGCAAGCGGCAGGAGGCCGACAAGCTGCGCGCCGCGGCCGAGCGCGAGCACCCGCGGCCCGCGCCGGGCACTGCCGCCGCGCGGCAGTACGCCGCCGTCGAGGCGGCCGGCGCGCAGGAGCCCGAGCTCAAGCGCGAGTGGCGGCAGCTCGAGCAGCGCGCGGCGACGATGAGCCTGGGCAACGCGGCGGTGGCGGCGCAGTACCAGAAGGCGGCGGACGACGCGGACGCGGCGGTGGACGAGGCGGCCAAGGCGTCGCGCGAGGTGGAAACGCTGACGGCGGAGATGGACGACATCGAGGTGAGGGATCGACAAACAGAGAGAGAGAGAAAGGTTTTTTGTCCCGATTCCGCAAGCGGGCCCGCGCCGCTGCCGCCGCCGCGCGCCTCCGCCCTGCGTCTGTGTGTGTTTCTTTTTGCGCGCTTCTTTTCTTTTCTTTTCTTTTCTTTTCTTTCCTTCCTCTTTCTTTGTGCTCAAAAGCGCCCCGCCCCTCCCTTCCCTCCACCCCACCACAACCCGGCAGGACGTGTGGCTGCCCGAGCTCCGCCGCGTCGTCGAGACCATCAACGTCAACTTCAGCGCCAGCTTTGCGCGCATCGGCTGCGCGGGCGAGGTCGCGCTGGTCGAGGGCGCGCGCGGCGGCCACGGCGGCGCAAACGGCGGCGGCCTTGGCGGCGGCAGCGTCGGCATCGGCGGCGGAGTCAGCGGCGCCGATGGCGGCGGCGACGGGAGCGACGGGAGCGGCGGCGCCCCCCGCGCCCCCGCCCCCGCCCCCTCTGCTGCCCGCGCGCGCGACTACGGCGCCTGGCGCGCCGAGGTGCGCGTGCAGTTCCGCGCCTCGGAGCCGCTGAGCGTGCTGACCGCCTTCAGGCAGAGCGGCGGCGAGCGCTCCGTCTCGACCATCCTGTACCTGGTCGCGCTGCAGGGCGTGGCCGAGACGCCGTTCCGGGTGGTGGACGAGATCAACCAGGGCATGGACCCGGTGAACGAGCGCAAGGTGTTCCGCCTGCTCGTAGAGGCGTCCACGAAACCGCGCACGCCGCAGTGCTTTTTGCTGACGCCAAAGCTGCTCCCGGGCCTGCCCTTTGGCCCCGACGTCACAGTGCTGTCGATCTTCAACGGCCTGCACGTGGCGCCCGAGGCGGCGGCGGGCCTGACGCGCGAACGGTTGTACGGCGCGCGGTACGACGCGGCGGTGGGGCGGCGCGCGAAGCAGCGGGCGGCGGGGGAGCGCGAGGCGCGGCGGGCGGAGCTGATGGACGAGGGGCGGCGGCGGGGGCGGCGGGAGGACGGCGGCGGCGGGGCGGAGGAGGAGGACGACGACGACGACGACGGCGCGGCGCGGCCCGCGGGCGGCGGCGGCGGGCGGCGCGCGGCGGCTGGCGGCGGCGGCCGCGGCGACCGCGGCCTGCTCGACGTTTGAGGAGAGAGAGGGAGAACGGGGGGGTTTCGACCAGGGCACAAAGAACAAGGCACGAAAAAAAAGCGCACGAAAAAAAGCGCACATTTTTGATTCGAACTGAACTTTTTTTGAGCCGCGCGCTCGGCCAAAAAGAAAACGCGCAACGACGCCGCCCGAAATTCGCGCGCCGACCCGCCCCCTTTTGTGTCTCTCTCCGTTGCAGCTATCAAACACGCAAGACAACACGCGAGACGACGTCAAACACCGAGAGCCGGAGGGGCAGCTCCCGCATGCAAAGCTTGAAACCCAAAAATGCCGGCGAAACGAAACGAAACGAAAAATGCCGGCGAAATGAAACGAAACGAAAAATGCCGGCGAAACTTTTTGCTCGCGGCCGGACAGTGGTCTGCGGCCGCGAGCAAAAAGCCGCGCGCAGCCGGCGGAGGATTTGCGGGGAGGAACGGGGGGGGGGGGGGGGGGGGGGGGGGGGGGGGGGTGCGGAAGCGGAGCGGATCCGGGGAGAAATTGAAGGCCTCGTCAACTGTGAGCCTCGCCGTGGGCGCGAAAACAATGGGCGCGCGCGGACCGCCCGGGGGCGTCTCGCAAGGGCGCTAAAAAGTGTGGGGCAGGGCGCGGCGGAGCGGGGACAACAGGAAACGACCGACCGACGGCGACGCCGACGAAAACGGTGTGTGTTGCTGATTATTGACGCGGGGGGCCAAGTTGGGATGTGAACGAGAAAGCCAAAAGGGGTTTCGGCGGAGGCGTCGCACGACAAAGTCGGGCGCGGCGATGGGGCGGCCGCGCGTGGCGGGGGGAAGGGGGGGCTGGGGTCGGGGGGGGACTGTGTTAGGGGTCCGGGGGGCGGCTTGGGCGCTCGCGGGCGCGGGAAGCCAGGGGGGCGGGCGGGGGGGGGCGGGGGCGACGGGCCAGCTAGCGGCAACTAGCGGCAGTCGATCATTTGGGGGGCGCACCGGAGGTGCTCTTCGGTTGGAGGAATTCAAGCCGGGTGGGTGGGCTTGCTCGGACGCGCGTCGAGCAAAAAGCCCTTAATAAAGGCCGGCGGCCGACGACGGCCGCGGCCCGGGCATCGGCGGCAACGCAAAGCCGCCCCGGCCGCCGCCGCCGCCGCCGCCGGCCGCCGCCGCCTGCCTCCGCCTGCGGGAGGCGGGTGCGGGCGCCATCCCGGCCGCCGCGTCCGCCGCCACGTCGCGCACGTCGCCGGGCGAAGCGGCGCCCGAGACGATTTCGTGGAGGCTCGGGCGCCGGAGCGCGCCCGCGAAAAAGGCGGCGCGCTGCTCTGCGCCTGCGCCGGCCGCGGCCAGGGCCATCTGCGCAGAGGCGGCGAGCCAGGCGTCGGAGCGGGCGGCGACGGCGAGCGCCCAGCGGCGCTGGGAGGCCGCGCGGCGCGCGAGCGCGGCCGCGCCCATCGCCGCCGCCGTCCTCGGCGGCGGTGGGGGCTTGGTGTCGCCGTCGTCGCGGCGGCTGCTGTCTGGGGGGTTGGGCGGCGGCGGCGGCGGCAGCGCGAGCGGCGGCGTCGTCGTCGCCGGCAGCGGCGCAATCGCGACGGCGCCGGCCGACCAACTCCCGTCCTCGTGGCCCGAGAGGCACAGGCCCGCCGCGCTGGTGGAGGGATCAAAGCTGTGTTCGTCCGCCTCGTCTGCCGGGCCGTAGGCGTCGTACAGGTCGTCAAGGCTGTGTTGCAGGTGGTTTGAGTTTGCGTTTGGGGCGTTTTGGGGCGTTCGTGGGTGAGCGGAGAAAAGAAAAGGGGCAAACTTTCTTTTTTTAGCTTCCAGAGTGAGGTGCAACGACAAACACTCAACTCGTCCGTGAGCGCCTTGACGAGCCCCTCGCGCCGGCGGAGGTAGTCCCGCAACAACCTGTCCATGTGAGCGCGTGTGTGCGCGTGCTATTAGAGGCCCGAGCCCCTCAAGGAGAGGCGGCTTCGAAAAGAGAAAGGGCAAAACTCGGGGCTGGTTGGGGCGCGCGCTTGAGGTTCAGAGACAAAGCGGAGTAATCACAGGTGGTCGAAGTGGTGAGGAAATTTGATCTAGGGCGCGTATGAGGACGGCGACGTAACGAGAGAACAAATGGGGGCTCCGCGAGATAATGCCGAATCACAGTCGCGCGTGGGGAACCGCCTCCGACTCGGCCGCCGCCGCCGCCCCTAGCCCGCCGCCCGCCCCGCCGCCCCCCACCGCGCCAGCAGCATCCGCCCGCAGCGCCGCCAGCACCGCCGCGCGCACCCGCCGGCGTGCGAGCTTGCCCGTCAGCGGGTCGCGCGGCAGCTCCGCGAGCGCCACCACCGCGCGCGGCGCCTTGAACCGCGACAGGCCCGCGCCGCCACGCTCGGGCGCCGCCGAGCAGAAGGCGCGCAGCGCCGCGGCGCCGACCGCGCGCCGCCGCCCCGCGCGCGGCCCCCCTTGCTCCTCCTCCTCCTCCTCCTCGCCACCCCCGCCCGCCCGTCCTCCTCCCTGCGCCCCCTCCCCCCCGAGCGCGTCCGCCCCGCCCGCCCAGGCCCACCCGGGACCCAGCACCACCGCCGCCGCCACCGCCTCGCCCAGCCGGGCGTCGGGGACGCCCACCGCCGCCGCCGCCGAGACCGCCGGGTGGCGCAGCAGCGCCGCCTCGACCTCGGGGCAGAACACGTTCTCGCCTCCCGAGCGGACGCACTCTTTCAGGCGGCCCGCCAGGCGCAGCAGGCCCGTGCGCGGGTCGAGGGCGCCGGCGTCGCCCGTCCGGAGCCACAGGCGCGGGGAGGGGGGCAAGGAGTCGCCGTCGATCGCGCCCGCGCTCGGGGCGCCACAGCCGCCGCCGGCGAGGCGTCGCTTGGTGCTGTCGGCGTCGTCTGTGGCGGCGGCGGCGTCGGCGTCGCCGTCGTCTCGCCGGGGACAGTCGACGAGGCGCACGAGCGCGGCGCGGTCGGCGCGCGCCGCCGGCCCAAAGTCGACGCGCGGGAGGTAGTAGCCGCTCATGACGTGCGGCCCGCGCGTGAGGACCTCCCCGACGGCGCCGGGCGCGGCGCGGCGCAGCGTCAGGGCGGCCGGAAGAGCGCCGAACCCCGCCTCCCCCTCCTGCTCCCCATCTCGCTCTCGCTCCTGCTGCCCCCACATCTCCTCCTCCTCCACCACGGCAATGGCCACCTCGACGCCCGGCGCCGGCCGCCCGACGCAGACGGCGGCGGCGGACGCCACCGCCGCTGCGTCCCCCCCGCCGCCGAGCAGCGGCGGCGGCGGCGGCGGCGTCTCGCGCAGGTCGGCAAAGGTGAGGCTGGAGCAGGCCTCTGTCATGCCGTAGGCGCCGGTCAGGCGGGCCGAGGGCGGCAGGTCGCGCAGGCAGCGCCGCAAGAGTTCGGGCGAGGGGGCGCCGCCGCCGAGCAGCACGCGCCGGAGCGACGCCAGGGAAGCCGGCGGCGGCGGCGGCGGCGGCGGCGGCGCGGGCGCCCCGCCCTCTGGCCGCCGGCCGCCGACCCCCCGCCGCTCCCCCTCCCCCGCCGCGACCGCCGCCGCGTCCAGCAGGTCCGCCATCATCGCCGGCACCGCGATCATCGCCGTCACCCGGTGCCGCGCGATCGCCGCCGCGGCCGAGGCGCCCGAGAAGCGCGGGAGCAGCACGTGCCTGCTGCCGGCGGCCAAGGCGGCGTGCGCGGAGGACAGCGCGCCGACGTGCGAGAGGGGCGCGCAGTGCAAAAAGACGTCGCGCCTGTCGTAGCGCACGACCGCCAGCTTGGCGCGCGTCTGGTGCCACAAGGCGCGGTGGGACAGGCGCACGGGTTTTGGGGAGGCGGTCGTGCCGCTGGTGAAGACGCAGAGGGCGTCCGAGGAAGAAGGGGGCGGGCGGGCTCGGGAGGCCGGCGGCGGCGCGGGCAAATGGGTCGGAGGCGTCGGCGGCGCAAACAGCAGCTGGAGCGACAGGGGTAGGGGCGCTTCCGGTTCTCCCGTTCGCCGCCGCACCGCCCCCGCCAGCGCCGCCGTCGTCGTCGTGCCCGCGAGCGCCGCGGCGCGCAGGGCGGCGGCCGCGTCCGCCCCCCCGCCGGGCGGCGCGAGCACAAACACGGCGAAGGGCGGCGGCCGGGAGCCGCCGCCCCAGCCGCCGCCGCCGCCTTTGCCCGGCGGCCCGCTCTCGCCGCCGCCGCCGCCCCCGCTTGCCCCGGAGGCGGCAGGAACGGACGGCCGTCGCTGCAGCCCCTGCTGCTGCTGTCCCTGCTGCTGCTGCTGCCCTTGCCGCTGCCGCTGCTGCTCCAGCAGCCCCAGCGCCGCCCCGAGCAGCGGCAGCAGCGCGGCGTCGGCGAGCGCGACGCGCGGCGCCACGGCGGCGAGGGCCCCCGCCAGCTCGGCGACGGACCACCGCCAGTTGAGCGGGCACGCGACCGCCCCGGCGTCCGCCGCCGCCAGCAGGCCGACCAGGTAGGCCGGGGTGACCTCGCCCAGCAGGGCGCAGCGGTCGCCGGGGGCGAGCGGCAGCGCGCGGCCCAGGGCGGCGACGGCGGCGACGAGCGCGCGCCGCGAGGTGCGCGCGCCCGACCGCGCGTCGACAAGGGCGTCGTCGTCGTTGTCGTCCTCGTCGTCGCGGTCGCCGGCGGGGGGGGTGGTCGTCGTCGTCGCGTACTGGCGCAGGACCGCGCACATGTGGTTGTCTTGGTCGTGGCGGTCGTCCATCTCTGGGATTGCGGTGTGAACTTGTGTGGGGGAGCTGGCGGGCGGGTGAAGAGAGAGGGACGGATGTCACTCGCTCATCACGTAAAGAGCGATTCGGGGCGCGCGCACGAGCTGCTCTCAGTCCTCAGAGAGCGACACACGCGTTGAGTTAGGCATTCGAGAATGAAATTGTGCGCGGGCGGAACGCGAGCAGTGCTGAACTCGGGTTCGACCACGACAGCGAGCTTTTGTCGGGCGGAGTCGTCGCCGCAGCGCCGGCCCGCTCTCGCCTTTGTCACCGCCGCGCTTTGCCGCGCAGCAATGGCTCCATCAACAAACACACACCCCTGAACTCAACCCCAACAGCGGCGCGCGCGACCATGGCTGACGCCGACGACGACCTGTTTGCGGTGCGTTCTCTAGAGAACAGCGGAGGAGAGGACGGCCTCTCTGTCGCCCCTCTCTCTGCGCGCGCGCTTGAGGCCGGCTCCGGTCGCCCAACGCGCGTGACATCCATGGCCAATGTCCCTGGTCTTGCCGACGCTCCGCGTGCGCGCGCGCGCGTGTGCTTGCTGGAGAGAGCACAGCTCTCCCCTCTCTGTCCCCTCTTCTGCAAAAGATGGAACAACTCACGTCCCTTTCCCCCCCCGGGCCTTCTCTTTAACCAACAAAAACAACAGGACACACCTGCGGGCGCGGCAGCAGCAGCGGCAGCCGCGGGCGTGCTGGACGAGCCGGCCGTCGCGTTCCTGGACCTGGAGGACGGCGGCGGCGACGGCGGCGGCGGCACCAACGGCGGCGCCGGGCCGGGCGCCGCGCCCGACCCCCTCGCCGCCGCGGGCGCGAGCCTCGAGGACGGCGAGGTGCTCGAGGAGGAGGGCGCCCTTGCCGCGCTGGACGACGCCGGCGGCGACGGCGACGACGCCGCCGCCGCCGCGCCGACGCCCGCCGCCCCGCCCGCCTCGACCGCCGACCGCCGCCGCGCCCTGCAGGAGCTGGCGCGCCGGCAGCAGCAGGGGGCCGCTGCGGGCGCCCGAGAGGACGGCGGGCGCCCGCCCAAGAAGGCGCGCGGGCCCGCGGCGGCCGCCGAGGCGGACGACGACGCCCTGTCTGGCGAGGAGCAGCCCGCCGCCGGCGCCGACGCCGACGCCGGCGCAGCCTCCGAGGACGAGGCGGGCGACGAGGAGGAGGAGGAGGACGCGGCGGCGCGCCGCGAGCGCCGCCGCCTGAAAAAAGAGGCCAAGCGCCTCCGCAAGCTCCAGCGCGCGCAGCGCGCCCAGGCCGAGGGCGGCGGCGGCCATGCTGCCGAGGCCGACGACGGGGCGGAGGACGGCGGCGGCGACGGCGAGCAGGAGGAGGCGGAGAAGAAGGAGAGCAGCAAGAAGAAGAAGAAAAAGGGGGCAAAGAAGGGGGGCGCGGGCGGCGGCGGCTTTATTGACGACGAGGGCGCCGAGCGCGTGGACGCCCGGCCGAGCGACGAGGAGGAGGAGGAGGACGACGGGGAGGGCGGGGCGGAGGAGGCCGGGGCGGAGGAGGACGAGGAGGAGGCGCGCGCGCAGCGGCGCTTCGAGCGGCAGCAGCAGCAGGAGGACGCGCGGGGCGGCGGCGGCGGCGGCGGCGGCGGCTCTGACGAGGACGAGGAGGAGGAGGGCGGCGGCGCGTACAGCGGCCGCCGCGCCGCCGCCGCCGCCGCCAAAAAGGCCAAGGCCGAGGCCGAGCTCGACCCCGAGTCTCTCGAGGCCGTCCTCGCGCGCCGCAAGCGCCGCCGCCGCGACGGCGCCGAGGAGCAGCAGCGCCTCAACTCAGCCGCCGATGACCTCATCTCCCAGATGCAGCTGAGCTGCCAGCGCGACGCGGCCGACGTCGCCGCGGGCCGCCCTGCGCTTGCCAAGCTGCGCGCGCTGCCCGAGGTCGAGCGCATGCTGCGCTCGGCCAACCTGCACGAGCAGTTCCTCCAGTCGGGGGGCCTGCGCACCGTCACGCAGTGGCTCATGCCGTACGAGGACGGCACGCTGCCCAACGCGCGCGTGCGGGCGGCGATGCTGCGGGTCCTGGCTTTGCTCCCCGTCGACACGGGGCACGACTGGGCGCGCGACATGCTCCGCGAGAGCGGCGCGGGCCGCGCGGTCATGCTCGTGTACCGCAACCCCCTGGAGCCGGCCGAGCACCGCCGCGCGGCCCGCGAGCTGGTGCAGAAGTGGACGCGGCCGATCTTTTTCGACGCCGAGGCCGAGCGCGCCAAGGCGGACGAGCGCTCGCGGCGGCTTGGCGACGCGCGCGACCGCGGCGAGGCGGCGCGGCGCGCGCTCTTGGCGCGGCAGGAGGCCGAAGCGGCGCGGCGCCTGCGCGCGCAGATGCACGAGCAGGGGTGGCGCCCGCGCGCGGCCGTGCCGATGGCGGCCAAGCTGGACTACGTCAACAACCCGGGGCGCAGGCAGCAGCAGCAGCAGGGGGCGGCGGGCGGCGGCGGCGCGGGCGCGGCGGGCGGCGGCGGCAGCCAGGACGGCGGCGGCGGCGGAGCGGCGGGAGGCGCTTCTCCCGGCGGCGGCGGCGGCACCACCTCCGACGAGGAGGACGCCTACGCCGACGACGACGAGCGCCCGGGCGGGCGCGGGCGCGGCGGCGACGAGGGGCGGATCGGGGGCGGCTCGCAGCAGGGGGGCGCGGGCGGCGGCTCGCAGCAAGGGGGAGGCAGCGGCGGCGGCGGCGGCGGCGGCGCGGCGCGCCAGGCGGCGGCGCTCAAGTCGTTCGGCGACCGCCGCAAGAAGGCGTCGGCGCAGGGCGGGCGCGCGGCCAAGGTGTCGGTCGAGGGTCGGCAGCTGAACGTGCTCCGTTGAGGGATCAAGGGGGGGGGGGGCAACTGGGAGAGGGAGAGGGAGAGGGATGGATTGCTTTTCTCTCGTTTTGTTTTGTTTGTTTTGTTTTGTTTTGTTTTGTTTTGTTTTGTTTTGTTTTGTTTTGTTTTGTTTTGTTTTGTTCGGCGCGGGCGGGCGGGCGGCCGTCGTCCTCCGAGCGCGCGCCCTCCTCCCCCCTCCCCCTCTCTCGTTCGCAAAAAAAGCCCTCGATCCATGCATCGTTGTCAACAAACGTCGAATCTAGTCGTGCAAATGCGCTCTCTTTCCTTCAAGACGCGTTGAAGAAACCGTCGTCGTTGCCGCCGCCCCCCCCGCCCCCGCCGCCGCCCCCGCTGCCCCCGCCGCCGCCCCCGTACTGCTGCTGCTGCTGCTGCGCGTAGTAGGCCTGCTGCTGCTGCTGCTGCTGCTGCTGCATCAGCATCTGCTGCTGCTGGTCTGGCCCCCCCTGCTGCTGATGCTGCTGCTGCTGCTGCGCCGCGGCCGCAGACGCCGGAGGCGACAGCCCATACGCGCCCCCCGCCGCAGGCCCTCCGCCCCCGCCCAGGCCCACGCCCGGCCCCCGCATCCGCGACACCTCCCGCTGCGCCACGCCCGGGAACAGGCGCAGCGCGTACATCTCCCGCGCCATCTTGGCCACCGCCGTGGACGCCGCCTGCCGCATCGACTGGCCGAGCGAGTTGCGGCGGGCCTGCGAGTCAACCCACCCAAACCCCATCTCCGTCCCGCGGTGGCAGATGTCGCCGACCTTCGCGCCCCTTGCGCCCGCGTGGCACAGCACGCGGAAGATCTGCTGCCCCAGGGTCCCCGGGCGGAGGGTGGCCCAGGCGTCGCGCACGGCCGCCGCGGAGGGCGCGCCGGCGGCGACGGCGGCGCGGATGGCGGCGAGCATGCGGGGCGAGGGCGGGTCGGCGGCGCCGCCTGTGCCCGGGCCGCCGGCGCCGGCGCCGACGCCGGCGCGGGACATGAGGGCGACTGGCGGGGGCGCGTGGCGGCCGAGGGTGTCGGGAGGGGGCACGGAGCCGCGGGGCGAGGGGGCGCCGCCGCCGCCGCTCGCCGCGCCGCTGCCCGCGCGCATCAACGCCCCCCCCATGCCGCCGCCGCCGCCGCCGCCGCCAGCCGCCGCCGCCGCCGCGTTGGCGGCCGCGTGCCGCACGCGCGAGCGCGCGTACGCCGCGCGCAGCTCCTCCTCCGTCACGCCGCACTCAAGCGGGAACAGGCCCGCCAGCTGCGAGGCATAGTCATAGTCCACCGCCGGCGCCACGTCGGTGCCGCCGGCCGCGCCGCCGGCCGCGCCGCCCCCGCCCCCCGCCCCGCCGGGCGCGCGGGGCGGGCCGCCCGCGCCCCGCAGCATCGCGTGTAGGTCCCACGCGTGCGCCACCGCGTCCTCGATCGCGTCCAGCCACTGCCGCGCCGGCCCTTCGGGCCCGGGAGCCGGGACCGGCCTGCCCGCGGCGTCCGCCCACGGCGCGGCCGAGGCCATGCGCCGGGCGCCGCCCCTGAGCGCGTCTATTTTTAGCGCGAGCTCCCGCTCGAGCTGCGCGCCGCCCTTGGCCAGGCGCTTGCGCGCGGTCACCTCGCGCTGGAACGCCACCAGTAAGGGGGCGATGGCGGCGGCGGCGCGCTCCTCGAGGCGCGCGCACGACTGGCGCTCGCGGTGCAGGCAGCAGGCGAGCGCGTCGACCGCGTCGGCGACGGCGCGCGGCAGCTTCCCGTGGGGCTGCGGGGGCGGCGGGTTCTGTGTTTGTGAAGTTGTGTGTATTGCTCGTTGTGTGTGTTGGGTTGCTTTGAGGAAGGGTGAGCAGGGGATGGGTGAAGAGCAGGGGACGTGTTTCGGAGCAGCGAAAAAAAGGAGAGAAGCGCGGCGCCGCTGCCGCCGTCGTCGTCGTCGTCGTCGTCGTCGTCGTCGTCTCTTTTTTCTTGGCGTCGTCGTCGCCCGTCCGCCCTTCGCACGGGAGCAGAAACACACACCGCACGGAAAGCAAAATTACTCACCGCCGCCAGCACCTGCTGCAGGTGCGCCACGTAGTCCTGCACCGGCTGGGGCGCCCACGAGATGTTGAGCAGGCTCGCAGCCGTGGCCGCGCGCTCAGCGGGCGAGACGCCGTCGTCGTTCGCGTGCGCGCCGGGCGACGGGGCGCGCACGGCGGAAGCGGCGGCGGCGGCGGCGGCGGCGGCGGCGGCTGCGGCGCCTCCTGCAGCGGCGTGGCCGGGCGACCCGGGCCCGCCAGAGGGGCCCGCCGCAGCCGCCGCGGCTCCACCGCCGCCGGCAAACTGCTGCGCCAGCTGCAGCGCAAACCTCTGCGCGTCCGTCATCTGCCCCTCGGGCATCAGCGCCGCCGCCTTGGCCGCCAGCGGCGTCGCGCCCGCGCCCCCGCCCCCGCCCCCAGCCGACGCCGCCGCCGCCAGCCTCGCGCGCTTGGCCGCCGGCTCCTCGGCCGCCGCCGCGGCCGCCGTTGCCCCCGCCCACAAACCGCCGCCCGCGCCGCCGGCCGCCGCCACCCCCGACGCCGCCGCGGGGCCTCGCAAATGGCCGCCCATCGGCAGCGGCGCCGTCGCGGCGGCGGCGGCAAGCGGGTCGGCGGCGGCGGCGGCGGGCGCCTGCCCCTCCTCCTCGGCGGCGATCTCTCCCGCGTTGATGAAAAAGCCGCGGTGGGCCGCCCGCCGCCGCGCGCCGCCGCCCTTGTAGTTTTCGACCTCCGAGTCGTCGATGAAGTCGCGGTCGTAGCGCTCGACGCGCTTGGCGGGGGCGGAGCGGGCGGCCTGGGGGTCGGCGGCGGCGGGGCGGGCGCCGGCGGGGTCGCCGCCGGCTTCGGCGGCAGCGGCGGCCGCGGCATCGGCGTCGGCGTCGGCGTTGGCGTCGGCGTCGGCGTCGGCGGCGTCGTCGTCGTCATCCTCGTCGTCGTCGTCCTCGTCGTCGTCGGGAGCGCCGTCGTCGTCCTCGGCCTCGGCCTCGCCCGAGGCCTCGGCGCTGCTGCGGGGGCGGCGGCGCTTCTTCATCTTCTTGCCCTTTGTGCCGCCTGCCGCGCCCTCGCCGTCCCCCTCCTGGGTCGTGCCGCCCTCGCCCGCGTCGTCGTCGCCGCCGTTCTCGTCCTCTTCCTCCTCGTCCTCTTCCTCCTCGTCTTCTTCCTCGTCGTCCTCGTCCTCGTCCTCGTCGACGGCATACTGCCGCTCCAGCTTCTCGATAATGGACGAGAAGACGTTGGTGCCGGTCGTGGCGCCGCCACCCCCAGGGGCCGCGCCCATCAAGCCCGGCAGGCGCGGGAGGCCGGGCGCCGCCGCTGCCGCCGCTTCGGCCCCGGCGCCGGCCGCCGCCGCCGTGGTCGTCGCCGCCGCCGCCCCTTCCTCGGCCGCCGCCGCCGCTGCCGCCGCCGCCGCCTTTTTCGGCGCCTTGAGCGGCACGAGCTTGCCGTCCCTGACCCGCATCCCGCGCTCCCGCACCATCTGGCGGTAGTCCACGTGCCCGCCGGGCACGATGTCGATGAACATGCGTCGCGCGGGGCCGAGGTCGAGCTCGGCGCCGACGTCGGCGCGCGCGTCGGCCGGCGGCGCGGCGACGCGCGCCCACGCGCAGCTCGCGAGCGCGGCTTCGGCGGCCTTGCTCGGGGAGGGCGCGGCGACGAGCTGCGGCGTGATGCGCTTGCGCTGCTGCGGCTGCTGCTGCTGCATGGTGCCGTTTGTGCTGTTGTTGTTGCTGGTTTGCGCGTTCGGCGTTTCAAAAAGCAAGCGTCGTGATTTTGATTGTTGTTGCGTTTTGATGGGGAAATGATTAGGGGTCTGTCGTCGTCGTCGTCGTCGTCGTCGTCGTCGTCGTCGCGTCAAGACGAGCGGAGGATGGTGGTCATGATTTGGCGCGTCACTATGTGTGAGGGGGGAAGGCACGGGCGAGTGCTGAAAAAGGGCAAAGCGTCGCAGACGTGGGTGCCCCCTTCGGCCGTTCGGCTGCGTTGCTGGCGGACGTCGACGCCGACACGCCGACGCCGAGACACCGCATCCGGTACTTGTCGCGATCGCGCCGGCCTCGACCCCCCATTGAACGCAACTCAACCCCACATCAATCCTCTTTTGCTTTCGACGCGCAGCGCAAAGCCGTCCATTGCTACCATTGGTACTTAGCACTTGTCGGATCAAAACTCTTTGCGATGGCGCCGGCCCGCCTCACGGCCTCCCGCGCGGCGCTCGTGCCCTGTGAGTGGGCCCACGACCCGAGCAGGCCCAATGAGCATGAGGCGCGCGATCGCTGGGACTGCCCCCTGAGGTTTGCGCTCGCGACGTCGGCCTCGTCGGCGGCGGCGGCCCCGCTGCCGCTCGCGCGCCTCGGGCCGACGACCGACCGCGGGCACCCGCCTCCTATTTTTATCCCCTTGGCCCGCGTGCACCAGCAGCAGCAGCAGCAAAAGCAGCAAAAACAGCCGAGCTTCCCCCCCGCGGCAGCAGCGGCGGCGGTCAGGGCAGCCGCCGCGGCGGCGGCCGCTGCGTCGGCGGCGGCGGCGGCAGCGGCAGCGGCAGCGGCAGCTGGCGACGGGCTGGCAGAGGCAGCGGCGGCGGAGGCGGCGGCGGCGGCGGCAGCAGCAGAGGCAGAAGCAGCCTCGTCCGCGCCCGTCCGCCGCCGCGACCCTCCTGCGTCCTGGTACGGCGACGGCCACGACGCCCTGCTCCGCCCCTCTGTGGCGCACGGAGAAGGAGGGGGAGGCGCCGAGCGAGAGGGGAAGCGGCGAGGCCGCCGCGGCGGCCGGCCCCCCTCTCCTTCGCCGCCGCCGTCGCCCTCCAACGACCCCTCGGCCTGGCCCCTCCCCCAGCCCGCCCCCTTTGCGCGCCAGATCCGCTCGGCCACCCGCCGCACCCGCCGCGCGGGCGAGCGGCCGGAGGACGGCGGAGGCGCCCTCGCCGTCGAGCGGGACGGCGACGGAGACGGCGGCGGCGGCGGCGGCGGCGGCGGGCGCACGCGCGTCTACGTGGCGGATGCGGGCGGCGGCGGCGGCGGCGGCTCGGTCCTGCCGTCCCTCACTCCCTCCGCCCTCCCGCCGCCCCCCTCATGGGAGCGCTTCCACGTCGTCGACGACCCCCACACCCCGTCCTCCCGCCTCCGCGACGCCTTTTCCGCCTACCTCCTGCCGCAGGGCTACCCGTCCTCCGTCGCGCCGCAGTACGCGTCCTACATGGCCTGGCGCGGCGTGCAGTATTTTTTCGGGGGGGCCATCTCTGTTTACACCACCTCTAGTCTTCTAGGCGCGCTGGGGGTGGCCGGCCGGCGGTCGGGCGAGGCGGCGGCCGCCGTCAACTGGGTCTTGAAAGACGGGGCCGGCCGCTTGGGCCGGTTTCTGTTCGCGCGGTGGGGACGCGAGCTCGACTGCGAGCTCAAGCAGTTTCGGCTGGCGGGCGATCTGTTGATGGAGGCAGGGGCCGCGCTCGAGCTGGCCACCTCTCGCGCGCCGGGCGCCTTTCTGCCGCTCGCCTGCACGGCCAACCTCGCAAAAAACCTGGCGGCGGTGGCCGCGTCGTCGACCCGCGCCCCTATCTACCGCACGTTTGCGCTGTCCAACAACCTCGCCGACGTCACGGCAAAGGGCGAGAGCGTGGCAAACCTGGCCGACGTGCTCGGCACGCTGACGGGGATCGCGCTCAGCAAGACGGCACGCTTGCCGGCGCTGCCGGCCTTTTGCGCGCTGTCCGCGGGCTACCTGCTGGCGTCGCGGCGCGAGGTCGACGCGGTGCAGCTGCCCTACCTCAACCGCGCGCGCCTGGCGTACGCGGCGGCGGGCTTTTTGGAAGGCGGGCGGGCGCCGGGCGTGGCCGAGGCCAACGCGGGGGAGCCGCTGGTCCCCTGGGGCGGGCCGCTGCACCAGGGGCGCGTGCGGCTGGGCGCGACGGTCGAGGAGGCGTGCGCGGGGCCCGCGCACCTGGCGCAAGGGGCGGCGCTGTACCGCGGGGAGCGCTACATCCTGTCGTGGCGGCGGAGGAGCTGGCTGCCCGGGGGGCGCGCGGGCGACGAGGGGTCGGGGCGCAGCCACAGCAACAGCGGCGGCGGCGGCGGCGGCGGCTGCCCGGGCCAGCGGCTGCGCGATGCCGTCGGCCGCGCGGCCGATGGCGCCGCCTCGGCGCTCGCCGCCGCGTCCCGCGCGCTGCCGGGGGGCGGCGGGCGCGACGGCGGCGGCGGCGGCCTGGTGGCAGGCCTGCGGCGGCGCGCGAGCGCGCGGCGCGCGGCGGCGGCGGCGGCGGCGGCGCTCGGCGGCGGCAAGGCTTACGTAATCCTGCGGAGCGGCGCGACGGGCCAGGACGCGCTCAAGGCCGCGTTCGAGGCCCACCTCATGATCCGAGTCATGGCCGCTGCGGCGGGCGCGGAGCAGCTGCTGGAGCAGCAGCAGCAACAGCGGCAGCCACCGGCGACGGCGGCGGCCGATGCGGCGACGGCGACCGGCCGCAAAAAGGCGCGGCGCGGCGCGCGCAACGCCGGTCGCCCGCCCGATTGGGCGGCCGGCGCGCCCGAGCGCCTCGCGCAGCTGGTCCTCGCGGCCGAGCGCACTGCATTCGGCAAGGAGGGGGGGACCGACGACGGGGGGGCGGCGGGCGCCTGCTCCTCCTCCTCCTCCTCCTCGCCTCAGCAGCGGCGCGCGGCGTCGGACGCCCGCGCGCGCGCTTGCGCCGTGGCGGCGCGCGGCGCGGCCGACGAGCTGTTTGCCGAGTTTTGCGCGCAGTCGGAGGCGCAGGGCTGGCTCCTGGGCGCGACGATGCTCAATCCGGGGGAGAGCAGGCTGGTCAAGCTCAACGTGTAGACGCCGTGACAACGCCGTTGGTTGCTGTGTCTTTTTTTCGTTGATCGGCGATCGCTCGCTCCCCGTCGTTTGCGCGCCGTTCCAAAACCTCCCTGCCTTGCCTCAACCAGGTTTGCTGTCTCTCAACCATCGACGCTACATCAGACGCACAACACACGACACATTTCGTGCCTTCCGCAACGCGCAGACACGTTCGCGAGCGCACGAATTTGACGCGCGCGGAGCGAAGAACGCATAGCCCTCCTCTCTCGTCCTCTCTTTCACAGCTCTACAGTGTTATTGGACGATCACCGCATCGCGCTCGACCCAACAACCATAACTCTCTTGACGATAGACTGCGTCCGATGGCGGAAGGCCATAGGCGAAGCGGAAGCTTTTGAAGAAGAGGACAGCAGACAGCTGTCCTCCTCCTCGATTCGTCCTCTCCCGCCCGCCCGCCCCTCGCGCGATGCTGCCCCGCGACGGGCCTCGCGGGCGCGTCGGCGGTGGAACGATCCCGCGACTCCTGTCGGCGTTCGGGCGCGGCGGCAACGGCAGCGGCGGCGGCGGACGAGCCGGCGGCGGCGGCGGCGGACGAGCGGGCGCGGGCGACGAGGCGGCGTCGGCGGCGGCGCGTCAGTTGTTCAACGCGGCGCTGGCGGCGGCGGCGTGCGTGGCCCTGGTGGTGACGGTGGCGTCCGTGCGCGAGCTGCGCGCGGTGGTGCGGGCGCAGGGGCAGACGGCCGAGCCGCGCGGCGCTTTCTCAGTCCTGGACGGCGGCGGAGGCGGCGGCGGCGGCGGCGGCGGCCACGGCGGCTGGGCGCTCGCGGCGGCGCCGGCGCCGGCGGCCGCCCCCCCGCCGCCTCCGCTCAACGTGCCCGGCGCCCTTCTGCTGCCGATCGCCTCGGCCGACACCGCGGACTGCCGCCCCATGCCCGCGACCGAGATGTGGGGCGACGTCGTGCGCTGGGGGTCGACGCACCGGCTCGACAGCGCGGCGGCCTGCTGCGCGGCGTGCCGCGCGCTCGCGGCGGGCGGCGGCGGCGGCGGCGCGACGGCGACGGCGGCTGCGGTCTCCGCCGCCGCCGCCAGCAGGGACGACGCCCTTGACTGCAACGTGTGGGTCTGGTGCGGCGACGCCTCCCTGTGCGGCGGGCAGCACCGCGAGTGCTGGCTCAAGCATCTGGCGCACCCGACCGTCGCGCGGCCCATGCGCCAGGGCCCGGGCGTCGGCTGGACGTCCGGCATCGTTTCGGCCGGCTCAGGAGGGGGCGGCGGCGGCGGCGGCGGCGGCGGCGGCGGGGCGGCGGCCGGGAGCGGCGGCGGCGGCGGCGGCGTGGCCGAGGGCGCCCCCCCGGTCGGCCTGGCCGCCGAGATCGAGCGCGCGGCCCTGTCCTTCCCCGAGGCCGACCGCCGCTACCACACGGTCACCACGGCGCAGGGTCCCGCCGTGCACTGGCAGTCGCGCGTGCACTATTATCACTTTCTCAAGCAGAAGGCGGCCTGCGAGGCGGAAAAGGGCGTGTTTGGCGAAAGCGAAAGCGGCGGCGGCGGCAAGAGCGGCGGCGGCGGCGGCAAGAGCGGCGGCGACGGAAAGAGCGGCAGCAGCTGCGAGATGGGCGGCTGGACGCGCCTGCTGCACTCGGGCGAGGCGGACGACCTGATGGACGAGCTGCCCACGTTCCTGGCGGACCCGCTGCCCGAGTCGGTGGTGCCGCACGCGTGGTGAGTGTTTTGTTCGTTTGTTGCTATTCTGTTTGTTTTCCAGGGGCGCCGCCATAAACGCCGAAAGAGAGCCCCCAAGACTCGGGGGGCGCCGCGCGCGCGCGCAACGCACGTGGGGCCCGCACCGCTCCGCCCGCCACGCCCGCCATCCCCTGGCCACTCCGACCGCCTGGCCTGCTTCCCTGCCCGCCAGACTCGCAAAAACACACAACAACAAGAAACGAACAAAACGCGCCCCGGGCCCTTCCCCCGAAACAAAAAACGACAAAACAACAAAAACGCTCCCGCGCAAAAAAAAATAAAAAAATAGGTACCCCGTTCTCAACCGCCCCTACGCCCTTTTGCAGTGGGTCGAGCGCGCCAACATCACCGAGCGCTACATCCTCATGTCCGAGCCCGACCACCTGTGGCTCCGCCCTTTACCCAACCTGGCCCCCTCCCTGGGCGTGCCCGCGGCCTTCCCCTTTTTCTACATCGAGCCGCACCGGGACGAGTACCTGCCTCTGGCCGCGAGGTTGAGTAATGGGAAAGAAAAGAGATCTCGCGGCGATCTTTTCTTTTTTTTCCTTGGTCTTTTTTTGGATGTTGGCCGCAGCGCTCTCGTTTTCGCCCCCCTTTTTGGAACGGGTGCTGGCCGCGGGAAGCGCGCGGGGGCGAGCGACGGAAGAGCGCTCACCGACACCCTTTCCAAACAAACAACAAAAACAAAACACACCGACGAAAAAAACAAAAACCAAAAATCGAAAGGTTTGCGCGCTCGTCCGAGACCAACGCGACGCTCACGCGCCGCGAGGCCATGCTCATCGCGCCTGTCGGCAACTCGCCCACCTTTTTGTCGACCGCCCTCGCCCGCGCCGTCATCCCGGAGTGGCAGAGGCTCTCCGTTGCTATTTTTAGAGACAAAGAGGCCAACAAGGCGTGGGGGTGGGTGCAAGAAATGTACGCCTTTACTTTTGCTCTCTTCAACGTCGGCGTGCGGGCGGCGCTGCTGGCGAACGAGCTGGCGGCGCAGCCGCCCTGGGACGCGTCGGCGCGCGCCAGGGACGTGCGCGCCTCGGACGGGCAAGGGGGTCTGTTCTATCTGATCCACTACACGTACGGGTGCGACTACGCGCGCAACGGCACGCACGTGCGCGGCGCCTTTGGGGAGTGGCGGTTCGACAAGCGCACCTACGCGGCCAAGGCGCCGCCGCGCCATTTGGGGGCGCCCCCCGAAAACGTGACTAATCCGCACGTGCGCGCCCTGATCTCGGCCCTGAACGAGGCGACGGCGGCGATTCCCTGCTGGGAGGCGTACCGGGCGCTGGGCCGCGTGGCCGAGTGCGGGGGGGAGCGGGCGGACGGGGTGTGGGCGGGCGTGGCCGAGCGGGCGGCCGAGCGGCGGCGGCGGCGAGAGGCGGACGACAAGGGGGACGGAAGCGCGGCGGCCGGCTGATTTGTTTTGGATCGAGGGGGACACATCAAGCCGCCGTCTCTTGTGGCTTTTTTTTTGATGCGGGTTTTTTCACACGTGTACAATCGTGCGGCTCTCTCTTTCCAAAACGTCAACAGCAAGAAACGGTTCCTTGCTTTAAAACGGCTTCTTTGGAAACAATCGCCCACGGCTGGCCCACAAACACTGCGAAACAAATCGCCCACTACTGCGAAAAGTCGCTCACGGGCGGCCGGTCCATCCCCTTGAGCGCCGCCCTGGCCGTCGCGCGCAGGTGCGGCAGCAGCGCGCCCTCGCCCGCGTGCACCACCTGGCGCAGCAGGTCGCTCGTGCGCGCGAGCAGGCGCGCCACGTCGCCGTCGTCGAGGCCCAGGCCGCCGCCCTCGCCGCCGCCGCCCTCCGCGCCGCCGCCGCCGCGCACGCCCGCCATGGCCTCGTCCCACGAGCAGCCTGAGGCCCAGGCCTCGACCAGGCCTGCCAGCCTGAAGTCCACGGCCAAGGGCTCGTTCCACTTGAGCAGGCCGCAGCCCGCCTGCAGGTCGAACAGGCGCTGGCGCGCGGGCTCGAGGGCCTCGATCACGCGCACGACGGGCTCCGACGGGCCGTAGGCGGCCGGCTCGGCAGGCGCGGCCGGCGGCGGCGCCTGGCCCCGGAACTGGTCGCCGCCGAGCGGCAGGCCAAACCCGCCGTCGCCCGCGGCGTCCTGCCCCCACTGGCCGGCCGCGCCGCCGCCGCCGTAATTCCCCTGCCCGAGCGTTGGGCTCGTGCGGAGCTTGACCGTCTCGGCGCACAGCAGCGCGCCGACCAGCGAGGCCAGCTCGGCGGGCGCCAGCTCGGCGGCCGAGGGGTGGACGAGCGCCGTCGCGAGCCACAGCTCGTTCTGCCCCTGGAGGGCGCGCGCGGCCAGGCCCAGGGGCAGCACGCGCAGGCGGCGGGCAAAGCCGGGAGCGGGCGGGCGCGAGGGGTCGACGGCGCGGGCGGCGAGGGAGGTGATGCCGCCGGGCGGGGGGGCGCCGTCGGGCGAGGCGGCGGCGGCGGCGGCAGAGGCGGCGGCCGCCACAAAGGCAGAGGCCGATCCCGCCGGCGCGACGGCGGTCGAGGCGGCGACGGCGGCGGGCGACACGGGCACGTCGACCCACTCCATGGCGCCGACCTCGAGCAGCACGGCCATAACGTCGGTGAAGGCGCGCCACGTGCCCTGCGTCGCGATCTGGAGGTCGCCGCGCAGGCGCTCCGCCCGCCGCAGCAGCTTGCGCGCCGCCGCCATGGCTTCTCCGTTGCCGCCGCCGCCGCCCGCCGGCTCCAGCCTGCCCCCGCCGCCGCCCCTCGCGCGCCTGCCGGCCGCCTCGGCGCGGTCGCGCTCGGCCTCGGCCGCCGCCTCCTTGGCGCGCGCCTCCTCCAGCGCGCGCAGCGCGGCCTTGGCGCGCGCGCGCTGCGCCTGCACGGCCGCCGCCGCCTGGCCGTTGGGGTCGACCGCCGAAAAGGCAGAGAGGCCCGAGTGCGAGCGGGAGAGCTCGAGCGCAAGCCTGGCGGTGGCGGCGGTGCCCGGGTGCGCGCGGCACGAGGGGGCCGACTTGGGCGCGTGGTTGGCCCAGGCGGCCGAGGGGGGCGGAGCGCCGGCGCCGGGGCCCGCGGCGGCCGCCCAGGCCTCTCGGGCGGCGGCCAGGAGAGAGGACGGGCGTGGGCCGTCGCTGTCGGCGTCGGCGTCAGCGTCAACGTCGGCGTCGGCGTCGGCGTCGCCCCCGCCAGCAACAGCGGCAGCAGCGAGGCGCACGGCGGCGGCCTCGGCGGCCGGGTCGGCCGCCAGGCCGACGACGTGCACGATCGAGACCGACAAGAGCCGGTTGTCGAGCGACAGGCACCGGAAGTAGGGAGGGCGGGCGGGCAGGGAGCCGGCGGAGCCCCCGGAGCCCCCGGACCCCCCGGAGCTGGTCGACCCGTCGGCGCCGCCGCCGCCGCGCGCAAAGCCGCCGGCGGCGGGCGGCGGAGCGGCGTCCTCGCCGCCCAGCGTGAGCGCGGGCACGAGCTGCGGCGGGTCGCCGGAGCGCCGCGCCAGGTTGAGCAGCACCAGGCGCGGCGCGTGCGGGAAGCGCAGGGCGCCCTCGGTCCCGTCGCCCCCGACCGCGGGGACGGCGACGGGCGGCTCGGCCCCGGGAGCAAATGCGCCGCCAGCGCCGCCGTTGCCCGACGGCGCGCCCCCTCCGCCGCCGCTGCCGCCGCCGCTGCCGCCGCCCGCGCGCGAGCTCGCCGTCGGCAGCAGCGCCGCCAGCGCCCGCTCCACCCGCTGCTCCTGCGCCTGCTCGCGCAGCCGCCGCAGAGCCACGCGCTCGTCCCGCGCCGCCTGCGCCAAACCTTGCGTACCGCCGGCCTCGCTCTCGCGGTGCGCCTGCGCCAACCGCGCCGCTTCGGCCTCGAGCGCCTCGGCCGCGCGCAGCCGCCTGGCCGCGCCGGCGCCCGACAGGTAGTGCCCGAACGAGCGCGCGAGGAAGGCGCGCGCGCCCTCGAGGGAGTGGCACGTCAGCAGGTTGAGCACCATGGTGTAGGACGCGGCGAACTGCGACGCCAGGGGCTCGGGCCCCGCGGCCAGGATCGAGAAGGCCTCCTCGGCGCCCTCCCAGCGCGTCTGGAGGACGACCGCGTTTCCCGCGGCGTCAAAGCCGCGCCTTCCCGCCCGCCCGGCCATCTGCAGCAGCTCGTTGTGCGGTAGAGGGCGTATGCCGTCGTCGGTGCGGCGCGCCAGGGCCGAGATCACGGCCGTGCGGGCGGGCATGTTGAGGCCCGCGGCGAGCGTCCCTGTTGCAAACACGAGGCGGACGTGCCCGCGCTGGAAGAGCCGCTCCACTAGCGACTTCCATCCGGGCAGGCATCCGGCGTGGTGGGCGGCCACGCCGCGCAGCAGCGCAGGGACCAGGGCCTCGCGCACGGCCTCGGGCTGGTCGCGGCGGAGGGCGGCGACCTCCTCGGCTATGGCGCGGCGGCTGGACTCGGCGCGGGCGGCGGCCGCCTCGGAGGCGGCGGTGGCGGCGGGGCTGCCAGCGCCGGCGACGCTGGTGCCGCCGCCGTTGCCGTTGCCGTTGCCGCCCTCCTCGGTGCCGGCGCCGGCGGCGCCGGCCGCGGCCGCCGCCGTCGCGGGCAGGAGGGGCTCGAGCAGGTCCAGCACCGCGCCCACGCGCTGCGCCGACTGGTCGCAGTCGCGCCGGGACAGGATGAACCACACGGCGGGGAGCATGTCGAGCGACCGCAGGCGCCGCACGACGGCCGTCTGCGGAGGCACGCGCTCGGCGGCGCGGCGGCGCAAGGCGCCGGGCGCCAGCTGGCGGCGCACGTGGCGAGAGAGCTCGGCGTCAAAGGCGGGGACGTCGGCCGGGTTGGTGACCTCGCGGCCGGCGTCGTTGAGGGCGGCGCTGGTTGGTCGTGGGTCGTTGGTTGTTGGCGCGTTTGGTCGAGAGGGGAGGAGGGGAGGGGGGGGGCGGGGGGGGGGGGAGGGGAAGGTGGGGGGGGCGCCGTCGTTTTGTCGCCGGTCGGGGGCGAGGGCAAAAAGAAACCGCGTTTGGGGGAAG
>Ga0105053_10002596_pt1 | contig 27909 bp, 16 predicted proteins | sample BON01_FD_78093 | JGI IMG/M metagenome (GOLD analysis project Ga0105053, IMG submission 78093) | Freshwater microbial communities from Lake Bonney liftoff mats and glacier meltwater in Antarctica - BON-01 | ecosystem: Environmental > Aquatic > Freshwater > Ice > Glacier meltwater | place: Lake...
GGTTGCCCAAAACAGCAATTCAAACTATCTTTTGGCATCGAGCCAAATTTGTCAACTTGAAAAAAAAGTTGACAAATACTCACTCCGCTCAATCCAATAATTCTTGGATGCAATAGATACAGTTCTATCTCCAAGGGGCTTTTGAAACAACTCCGTGGGGACAGGGCAGACGCATGAATATCATGAAGAAAAAAGGTAAAATGCCAAATTTTATTTTATTTATGATTGACGATTGATGGTTTACTCCAAAATCGTCAATCATCACGCGTCAATCGTCAATCAAAAAAGCCAGCAAAATACCTACAAAAGCTCCCGTACCTAAGCACTCCTACCGCCCCACCACAACCCTTTCCACCACAACCTCAACTCCCGTAACCATCCGCAACTGATACGTACCCCCCGGAAGCCCCTTCAAATCAAGCGGTATGTTTTGCTCTGTCACGTTCTCCACTGTCCAACTTTGCAGCGCCCGGCCAGCCGCATCCGAGAGCGTCAGGTACAGGGTGCGCGCCTGCGGGAAGGATACCGATAGTACCGCTTTGTCTTTGGCAGGATTGGGGAACACTTCCGTGAAATAAGCTTCTGAAACATCTTTGTTGGACACTGTTTCGGTCAGCGTTACTTCAAAGGATTGCATGCAGCCATTGGCATCCACCACTTGCAATTGGTAGTCACCAGCAGGTACCGAAGTGAGGTCCTCGACGCCCATGGCGAACAAAAATCCACTGCGGTACCAATTCACGCCGTAGTTGCCAGTACCGCCGATAATATCCACGAAGATGGAACCATTGCTTAGCCCAACAGAGGGGTTGGTGATGTTGCTTGCAGAAATGATGATGGCAGCAGGATTATCGAGCGTCATACTGCTTACCTGTTCGCAATCCAGCGCATCAGTTACGGTGACAGTATGTGTTCCTGCTGCAATGCCTGTGTTTTCAGCGCTTGTTACGCCATTAGACCACAGGAACAAGTATGGGCCGACCCCGCCTGATACCATAGCGGTAATCGCGCCGTCGGCACTGTCGTGGCATTTTGGTTGGGTGACATCCAGTGTCGCGGCTACATTGCAGGCGCTGCCCTGGCATTCATCTACGATACCCGTGATGGATTGTTCACAGCCTATGGCATCGGTCACAATGCTAAAATAAGTGCTGCCAGCGGCCAATACTTCGCCGTCGATATTTCCTGTAAAAGTGAAAGGTGGCACGCCGTCATGTAGTTTGAATTTGAGTTTGGCCATATCCACGTCCACACATTGCTCCTGGATCTCGAACGACAAAGGACTGAAATCGGGCGGTACGCTGCCGTCCATAATTTTGATGCAAACATTCCCGCTGGATGGGCCTGCTGCCGCGATTTGTGATGCTACTTGCAGGTAATAGCTTTGCCCGGCGCTGAGGCCGCCCAGGGTGATAAAACCGTCGCAGCGCAGCGGATTGTCGCTGCAATACACAATGCTCAAATCGTTGCAATTACCTTTCCAAACTGCCAGCACGTGCTGAAAATCAGCGCCGGAATTGATGCGCACGCCGCCGGAAGCAGGGGCCACGAATCGGAACCAAATGTCGCGGGTGATGTTCGGCACGCAAGGCGGGATAAGCCCGGAAAAGGAAGCGCCCACGTTGCTGCTTTGGGTGCAATTGCTGCCAACACTCAGCGCTGTTGCATCAATGCAATTGTTATTATTGGGCGCATTTTCGACTTTTTTGACCATCAGTGGGCAGACGGCACCTTCGATGGTGGCAAAGTTTCCGGCAATTTGCAAGAAGTAGGCAGTGCCTGGGGTCAGGGTGTTCAGGTCAAGTTTGCCGCCTTTATGGTCGCCAATGACTTCGTTCAAATCTCCGCAACTGCCCGAAAATACCGTCATAATATCGGAAAAGTTGGCGTTGCTTTTTAGCTCCAGCACTTCGCCTGGCGCGAGCATGGGCGCGGTGAATTTGTACCAGATATCGGCGCGGGCCAATTCATTGCGGGAAGGAGTGGCCGTCGAACTACCTGCATTTATGTTGCTGCCCGTCGTGCAAGGGGCATCCAGCACCAGCGGAAGGGCAGCAGCGCAATTGTCGTTTGCAGGAACCGCGGGCAGCACCGGCACTTGTTCGATTTTAATACACAATTCGCCGCGTGAAACACCGAATCCGTCTTCCCTGCCGCAAACGCGGATGAAATAGGCGTTTCCACTTTGCACCGGGAAATAGGTGCTTTCACCGGTAAAACCGTGTTCGTCCCGGTTGTTGCACAACATAGCCAGTGGAGCACCACAATCGCCCGTAAACACATTGACGACATCGTTGAACGTAGAACCTGTGCTGAGTTTTGCGCTACCAGTAAAATCGGCCGTCCAGGAATACCACAAGCTGGCAACGGGTTTTTGAATACAAGCAGGAACGGGGCCATCGAACAGGGCAGTGCTGTTGTTGGAGGCCAGGCAATTGTCACCTGTTGTCAATGGCATGGCATTCGCACAAACATCATTGGCAACGCCGCTACCGGTCACTTTTATATTGTCGAGCCCGATCCACCAGGCGAAATCCTGGCCATCGTCATATTCAAAAACAACCCGCATTTGCTTGTCGCGATAGGGTGAAATATCCAGCGTCGAATTGACATAGTTTGGAAAATGTGGCCCACCCACATCATAAGCAGCCGATTCCACCAGATATTCTGACCCATCACCATGCTCCACATAAACCGATATTTTTTCGCTGTAATAGCGCATGATGATATCAAAATTGAGCTCAAAGCGCCCAAATTTAGTGCCATCGAACCACGGGCTTTTAAGGCGAACGGTAGAAAATGGGGCAGCAGCTCCCAATAAATCATCGTCAAAAAACACCATGCAGGAGCCATCCATGGAAGTGCCATTACTAATGGTATTGGGGTTGGTTTCAAGCCCAAATACCCAATCGTCCACGCCTGTTACGATTTCGGTTTCCCAATCCGCCGGTTTTTCGCAGGCATTGAAGGATTCTTTGACAACATTCTGGCCTATGCCGCTGCCGGTCACCACAATATTGTCCACGGCAGCCCACCAACCAAATCCGCCGCCATCATCGTAGCGGAAAATGATGCGGGTATTGGGCGAAGCAGTAATAAAGGAAAGATCAAATTTCAGGGTACGGTATTCAAATATACTGTCACCTGTAGAACTACCCTGTGCAAAAGTGCGCAATACGGTTTCTGTCACGCCATCGGTCACCAATACCTGGAAAAATTCATTGGAAGGCCCGTAATCGCGGTAATGCACATCAACAGAAAGTGACACCGTTGGAAATTGCGAAGCATCGAAAGCTGGTGTGATAAAATCAATCACGTAGGCCGGGGTATTGTCGCCAGTGTCGTCGTCATCGATCACCAGAAAACAGGAGCCGTTCATGCTCAACCCGTTTTCATCGTCGTTTTGCAGGCCGGAATCGACGTACCATACCGGGTTGGGATTGCCCGTGGTTTTTGTCTGCCAGCCAGCGGGGTATACGCAGCCGTTGTCGAAGTTTTCGGCAAAAAGGATCGTCTGGGCAGAAAGCCCGGTGGCGAAAAGGGTGCACAACAGCAGGAGAAAGGTTGACCGCAGACGCATAAGATCGAGGACGTTAGAAATTGATATGGCGAACTTTACCATGTAGGGCGATTTGCAAAAAGGTTGTTTGCCACATAGATTTTTCACCACATAGTGCACATAGTTCACATAGACTGTTTACGTACTGGCTTTCTTGTAAATCAACTCGGTCATTCACGTAAATTGTGCTTTGTGAACTATGTGCGCTATGTGGTGGAAAAACCTAAGTAGTAGAAAAAAATTTCGCGCTAAAGATATACTGCCCCCGCCGTTTTCGAGTAACTGATTCAAGAAGAAATTATCTAAATCGTCAATTTTTGTCATAAATCATAAAAACTGTTGTATCCTCAAAAAACATTCATTATCCTTGCCACGAAATCCATATTGCCACGAATATTTTTCCAATTATGCCTACACCTGAAGTGCTCGAACGGCATCAATCCGCAACAATTAGCCCAATACCGCCCGGTGGCGACCCGCTCGCGCCTTATGTCCCATCGGCTGCCAAGCCCTGGAATGCGCGGCGCGTAGCACACTTGTACCGCCGGCTCGGTTTCGGTGCCAGTTTGCAACAAATAGAGGCAGGATTGCAAATGTCGCCTTCCGATTTGATCGATCAACTGTTGGATACAGCAGCTGATCTGGGCGTTCCAGACCCACCGTATTGGGGCGGCTGGACGCAGAATGAATACGATACAAATCTGGATCCTGATTTGGTTTTTATTCATCGCGATGAACTTCGCCGCCGCTGGATGGGTGAAATGTTGGATGAAGGCATTCGGGCAAAAATGGCCATGTTCTGGCACAACCATTTCGTGACCGAGCACAATGTGGTGGGCTGTAATGCCTATTTATGGGAGTATTTTTCTCAGATTCACGAGTATGCTTATGGCAACTTCCGCATTTTTGCGCGTGAAATGGGCAAAACCGGTGCCATGCTCACCTACCTCAATGGAAACCTCAATGTAGCAGGAAACCCCAACGAGAACTATGCGCGGGAGCTGATGGAACTGTTTACCATGGGCGAAAGCAACGGCTACACCCAACAAGACATCGTGGAAATGGCCCGGGCGCTTACCGGATGGCAATCCATGCAATACCTGTGCACCCCACCATTTTTCGATCCAAACCGCCACGACAACAACAGCAAAACGATTTTTGGCCAATCCAGTAACTATACTTACACAACCGCACACAACCTGATCTTCTCCGCCCGTGCGCCTCAGGTTTCACACTATATTACAGGCAAACTGTACAAGTATTTTGTTTATCAAAAACTTGACAACCAAGTAGTTGCGGGGCTTGCTCAAACCTTTGTTGACAACAATTGGGAGCTGCTGCCCGTATTGAAACAACTCATCAAAAGCGAGCATTTTTTTGAGGAAAATACCATGGGCGCCCAGCTAAAATCGCCGCTGGAATCCATGCTGTGCCTTTTGAAAAATGCGGGTGCCAACAGCATTCAGGTACCGACCAACTACTGGAACGCCATTTTTTACTGGTCATATCAACTGGGTCAAGAGATTTTTAACCCACCCAATGTGGCGGGCTGGAAAGGTCACCACAGTTGGATCAATGAGAGTACCCTCACCGGGCGTTGGAATTACAGTGCTGCAATCGCCTACTTGCTCACGCAGAACGACGAATTAAAAGAAAACCTCCGGGAACTGGCCATAACACTGACCAACGACAGCAACGATCCCACGGTCATTACGGTTGCTCTTGTAGATTTTTTCACGGGCCAAAAGCTCGACCCGATTAATCTCCAGGCCGCGGTTATCAATTTCAAGGCAAATATCCCCGAAAACTACTTTGAGGATGGCTCCTGGAACCTTTACTGGGACGAAGCACCGCTGCAAATTGTGAACATGCTGTATTATTTGGTGAAGTTGCCGGAATTTCAATTGACGTAAGAAAGCCAAGCGCAACGCGAACGAACAACGAACAACAAACAACGAACAACTAAGTCGTCATGAAAGATAAAAAACCGCGCTTCGGCGCAGCCCTTGAACACGGAGACGCCCACAACAGCGAGCATCACCTCTGGTCGCGCCGCGATTTCCTTTCTGCTTCCGGCATCCTTGGGGCGGGCAGTATGTTGCTCGGGAATTTGCCGCTGCAAGCCTTTCAACCAACCCCGCTTATGGCGGCATTGGCCAACGGCTCCAACGATCGCATTGTGGTACTTATTCGGCTTGATGGTGGCAATGACGGATTGAACACCGTCATTGAGCGGGGCAACTCTTTTTATTACAACCTTCGCCCGACCATTGGCATTCAGGAAAGCAATATGTGGGCCTTGAGCAATGAATATGGCATGCCATTGAGCACCAATGCTTTACAAGGACTTTGGGACGATGGCATGATGAAAACCATTTTCAATGTGGGCTACCCAGAACCAAATTACAGTCATTTCCGCTCCTACGACATCGTCGCGTCCAGCAGCGAGTCCGATGTAATCGTCAATACAGGCTGGATGGGTCGCTTCCTCGACAATGAGTACGCCGCATTCCTGGAAACACCACCAACGGTGCCGCCAGCCCTGCAAATCGGCGTACAGTCCGACCTTGTATTCCGCGCCGACCAAGCCAATATGGCACTGGCCGTGAGCAGCCCACAGGAATTCTACCAAATCGCGCAGACGGGACAACTATACGATGTCGCTTCATTGGGCAATACGCCACGAGAATTGGAGCTCGCTTATGTGCGCCAAACCGCTAACTCGGCATTCCGATATGCCGAAACCATCAAAAATGCTTACGGTCGCGGCAAAAACCAGGTGACCTACCCGGCCAACAACCCCCTCGCAGAACAATTGGCCATCGTCGCCAAACTCATTAAAGGCAACCTGGGTACCCGCGTGTTTATGGTCCGGATCGGCGGTTTCGATACCCATGCCGAGCAGTTGGATGCACACCTTAATTTGTTGAAATACCTGGCTGAAGGGGTCAAAGCGTTTTACGAAGACCTTTCTTTTGGCGCCAGTGGCTTGGAAGAAAAAGTACTGGGTATGACTTTCAGCGAATTTGGCCGCACCATTTACGAAAACGCTTCCTTGGGCACCGACCACGGCTGGGGAACACCGATGCTTATGTTCGGTGGCGGTATTGGCAACGGTTTTATTGGCCAATACCAGGACTTGAGCGATCCCGATCCATATTCCGATCCTCAATTCAGCATAGATTTCCGCTCCGTGTATGCCACGGTACTACAAGATTGGCTGGGTAACAGCCCGGAATTGGTCAATTTTGTCATGGGGCAACAGCAGCCCATCATCAGCGGCCTGGTACCAGCCATCGCACCGCCGCTGGGCGATAATGGCAAATGCGCCCTGCTGGGCCACAACCCGCATCCCGTAATCGCCACTACCGTGGAAATCAAGTACGCCATGCTGCAAAATGGCCCTGCCAGGCTTCAGATATTGGACAATGCGGGCCACGTGCTGCGTACCCTTGTAAACGAATACAAGGCTATCGGCAGCTATACCTACAGCTTCGACCGCGCAACTTGGTATTTGCCAGCTGGAAAGTACCAATACCGCCTTCAGTCGAGTGGACAGGTGTTTCAGCGGGACATTGTACTTTAAGGGGGGGCCTGGTTTAAAGGTTTCATGGTTTCATGGTTTAAAGGTTTCATGGTTTCATGGTTATGGTTTTTCAAGGGACAAAGGGTTCGCAGTTGGTGGTTTTGGAGCTTCAAAAATAAATCGATTGTTTTTGTAGGAGCGAGCCTGAGGGCTCTCATCCGGACCGCGCAAGCGCCAATATCGTTGACATAAGGCCTCGGAGAAGTCAAACGTTTGTAGAAATCAGTGGCACACATTATTACCAGACCTCGGAGATGTCTAACATTTAAACGGAACACCAAACGTTTGGCCTCTCCGAGGCCTTAAGTCAACGACATTGGCGCTTGCGCGGTTCAGCCGAGAGTCTTTAGGCTCACGGAACTAAAATGTGAATCAAAATACAAAACAATGTCTCCCATTTCAAAACTTGTAAGCCCCCAGCAATACCTTACCCCCATTCCTTTGCCCGTTCCCTATATTTCATTTACTTTGCGCCCCTTTTCAGCTCCCAAGCCTGAAACACAACCCTGAAACCATGTAACCCTGAAACCCTGAAACCCTGTAACCCTCATTTGTTATGCTGCGCAATCTCGCCAAATTCTTCCATCCCCGTTTCCAAACTCTTTTTCTTGAGTACAAGGTTTCCTTCAAGCCTCGTTATGGTCATGGCTTGCCGGCCCACCCGCGTTTATTGGAAATCATTGAAGCGAATCGGGGGGAATATGAAGTTTGGATGCATAAAATAATGGGGCAGGCGGCGCATTTGCAGGGTATTAAAAAGCTGAACGACCAGACTGATCCCAGCCAGCCGGGCTGGAACAACGGATTTTTGCCAGGCCTCGACATTATGGCATTGTACACCATTATTGCCGAGACAAAGCCCAATAAATACGTGGAAGTAGGTTCCGGAAATTCGACCCAGGTTGCGTATAAAGCCATACAAGACCATGATCTGGAGACCCAGATCATTTCGATTGACCCATTTCCAAGGGCAGAAATTGACAACCTGGCCGATCAGGTTATTCGGAAGCCCTTCGAGGCGGTGGATACCAGTTGGTTGGCCGATTTAGAAGCTGGAGACATCTTGTTTATCGACAATTCCCACCGGATGCTACCCAATTCAGATGCTACGGTTTTTTTCCTGGAAACATTGCCGGCACTGCGCGCCGGGGTTATCGTGCACATCCACGATATCTACCTGCCGTATGATTATCCCCAGTTTATGTGTGACCGTTTTTATACGGAGCAATACGGACTGGCAATCAATCTGATGGCGAATCCAACGCGCTACCACACCATTTTTCCGGGTTATTTTATTTCAGAAGACAAGCCGCTGAGCAGCATGATTTCGGAGATTTGGCAGCATCCAAATTTGGAAGGTGTAGAACGCCACGGCGGGTCGTTCTGGCTGCGGATAGGGTAGGGCGACTATTGTGGTCGTTGTGGCGTTGTGTGCCCATTCGCACGCAGAGGATTCAATGGTTTATGCCTCGCTTCATTTATTCTTCCCCTTTCGGATGCGATTTCTCATAAATCTCAATCAAGCGCTCAATGCTGTTGTGCATGTACACCTGCGTAGCGGCAAGGTTGGAGTGTCCCAGTAATTCTTTGATGGCATTGAGCTCCGCGCCGTTGTTGGAGAGGTGGGTGGCGAAAGAGTGCCGCAGCACGTGGGGGCTTCGTTGCTCCACCGTCGTCACCAGGGAAAGGTTTTTTCGGACAATTTGGTAAATACTTTCAGGGGAAAGTTGCTCCGCTTTTCGGTTGAGGAACAGCCAGGGTTCTTTGGTACTGGGAAACATAGCAGCCCGTAACGCTAGAAAGTTGTCGAGCAGGTCTGATAGGTAGCTTGCAAAAGGGAGCATCCGCTCTTTGTCGCCTTTGCCGCGAACGCGCAGTACCTGGCGTCCCGAATCAATATCGCTGATTTTCAAGCTGGACGCTTCACTGCGGCGCATGCCTGTGGCATACAGCAGTTCTAGCAACAGGCGTTGTTGTTGCCCACCAAAATCCCCGGCAAATTCAACATGGGTAAACAGTGCCGCCATCTGGCTTTCCTGCACATATACGGGCAGCCGTTTTCCTGTACGCGGCGCAATCACTTTTTTCATGGGGTCTTTTTTCATCAGCCCGCGCTTGCGCAAAAATTTGAAATAGGTTTTTAGGCAAGAAAGCCGCCGGTTGATGCTTCGCGGGCTTTGCCCGGCTTCCATTTGGGCTACTATCCAGGAGCGTATATGCAAATGCCTTAGCTCGTCGAGCGAGCTAAGGCATTGATGTTCAACGAGGTGGGTTATAAAACCCTCCAAATCGCTTTGATATGCTTTCAAGGTGTGCGGCGAAAAACGACGCTCCAAGGAAAGGTAGCTCAAAAACGACTCTTCGTAAAACATTTATTTAATGTGATAATGTAATAATTTGACAATGTGATAATGATCGAATGTACGCCAATTATCAAATTATCGAATTAACTAATTATCAAATTAATCAATCGTTTTTGTTGCCGTACATGTCCTCTTTGTACACCGCTTTCAGTACCTCTGTACGACGTGTTACAGATGGTTTCGTGAAAGCCTTGCGGCGACGCAGTTCCTTCAGGATACCGGCTCTTTCAAATTTACGTTTGTACTTCTTCAGTACCTTGTCGATCACTTCGCCGTCTTTTACTTCGAGGATAAGCATAAAATTACTCCTTTTTTGTTGAAAAATGTCTATTTTTGAAAACAGGGCTGCAAAGGTACTTTTTGTTCTAGAAAAAACCGCGTAGAATTTTATTTTTTCAAAAAAAGACTTCCATCGCCACCCGAAAAGTGTTGGCATGTGCCTCTACGATGTCTGCAATACGGGGAGAATAGCCACCGCCCATGCTGACGGTGACCGGGAGTTGATGCTTTCGGCAAAATGAAAGCACTTCCAGATCGCGTTTGCGGCAACCTTCGCGGCTCAATGCAAGCCGCCCCAGCTTATCGGAAGCCAGTACATCCACACCGCTTAGGTAAAACACAAAATCGGGTTGAAATTCATCTGCAATTCGCGGTAAGTTTTCCCGCAAAATGTCGAGGTAAGCCTCATCCCCCATGTCATCCGGCAAACCAATATCTAAATCCGATTTTTCCTTGCGCAGCGGGTAGTTGCGTTCGCCGTGCATGGAGAAGGTGAACACCCTGGGGTCGTCCCTGAAAATACTGGCCGTCCCATTTCCTTGATGGACATCAAGATCGACGATCAGGATTCTCTTGGCTAATTTTTTGTGCAACAAGTAGTTAGCTGCAACTGCCTGGTCGTTGAAGCAACAAAAGCCCTCACCGCGGTCGGCAAAAGCATGGTGGGTGCCGCCGGCGATGTTCATGGAACAACCGTATTTCAAAGCGTATTGCGCACATTCGGTAGTACCCTGTGAAATATGCCGCCCGCGCCGCACAAATGTCTCATTGATGGGAAAACCAATGGCTCGAATTTCCTTTTCTGTGAGCTGCAAACTATTCATGCGCGCCCACCAATCCGCTGTGTGGGTCAGCAAGGCAGTTTCCGCTTTCATCAATTCCGGGTGAAAAAAATGCTCCTCTGTGAGGGTGCCTTCCCAAAGCAATTGCTCGGCTAGCAACTCATACTTCGCCATTGGGAAGCGGTGTCCTTCTGGCAATTGGTACTTGTAGATGGGGGAGTAAGCAACCTTTAACATTGATAATGAGGTTTCATGATTAAAAGGTTTCATGGTTAAGGGTTAAAAGGTTTCATGGTTTCAAGGTTTCATGGTTTCATGGTTAAGGGTTCCTATGTTTGGCTTAAGCCAAAAACCTGAGCCAAGCGAACGAACCCTTAACCATGAAACCATGAAACCTTTTAACCCTGAAACCCCCTTTTATTGTATAACCACATGTAGCGTTGTTTGCCCCGATTTGCCAATAAGGTTTAGTTGATAGATCCCTTTTGGAAGCTTTAGACTTTCAATCGGGATATTTGTCAGACCTTGTTTTACCGTGCTATTGATGGCTTTTACCAGTCTTCCTTGCGTGTCTACCAGGTGTAACTGGATGTTTTCAGATACTTGACTTTCAATTCTTACGACAAAGTCGCCGGCACTTGGGTTGGGCAAAATACTGATGCTCATCTGCTTCGATAAGTCTTTTGTTCGGCTGGTGAGCGTAATGGTTTTTGTCTTGGTGGCAGTGCTACATTGGTTTCCCGCTGTCAAAACGACGTTGTAGGCTCCGGGAACGGCGTAATCATGCACCGGGTTTTGCAGACTGCTGTTCATGCCATCGCCAAAATTCCAGAGGTAAAAGCTGGCATTGGTGCTGGTGCTGGTGAAGCTGACGCTGAGGTTGTTGGCCGTATTTGAAAAGTTAGACGCAGGAAAGGCCAATACCATCAAATTATGGAAGGTCGTGTCGGATCCGTTTGCATTGGTCGCAAAAAGGCGGATTGTTTTTGTGCCCTGGGTCGTAAAGATGACCGAGTGTGGGCCTGATCCGCTTGCTGTTTGTGGCGCTGATGTTGTAGCAAAGTTCCAGAAGTATTGCGTATTGGGTATCATGGTATTGGCCAGGAAAATGGTTGATTGGTTACGGCAAACCGTGTCGGCTGGGTTCAAAATTTCAGAAAAAGGGGCTTCAAACTCTTCTATACCAATATTGTCTAGAAATGTATTGTTGCCATACCCGTTGATGGATACAAAACGAATGACAACGGACTGACCTTTAAAGGCTTCAAGATCTATGACCTGTCTTTTCCAATTGGAAGCGCTGTCTGGCACGAAAAAGACCGTGCTGGTGGACAAGGTGCTCAGCTCCGGGTCAAATTTTTCATAAATAACAACAGGCTGTACACCCAGGTCGCAACTCGGGAAGAGTTCGACCCGCAAGCCCTCCTGATCGGTTTCATTAAAACGACGGTGCGCCAGGTCGAATACTAGGGAAGGGTGCTTGATACTGTCTAAATTTACCGGGATCATATACAAATAGTCCTCCGCACCCTTTTCTTGATATTGGTAGTGGTTTAGGAATATGGCACGGGTAAGGGTTCCATCTTTCCCGATCAAATCTGGATAATTATTGGTCAATTTCCAGGTATACTTGCCGTCTGGGTTGTTGACAACCCATCCAAATGGCAGGGCGCCAACGGCTTCAAAATCTTCTACAAACACCGTAGAAATGGCATTGGCAACCACGGGCAATGTTAGGGATAAGGTATCATTGTAATTGGTAAAATCGCCCGGGTATTCAGACCATATTTTCAAACTAATAATACCGTTTGTGGAAATAGAAATTGGGGTCTGGAAACTGAAATTAAGGGAGTCGCCAGGCAGAATATCCGGTTGTGTTTCAGATACAATTGGTTCGTTGTTAACCTGATAGCTTATTGTAGCGCCGGTCGATAAACTCAGGCCGCTATTTTTTATTCTAACAGATACAGGCTGAGGACTAGCGGAACAAAACACGATGGCATCGCCAACGGGGTCGAGCAATTGGTTGAGCCAAATATCGCGATCCTGCGGGCAGTTTACCAATTTGCCGGGCCAATTCACGGCAATCGATCGTCGGCCCTGAATGCCGTTGGGATGACTGGAGCGCACTGCCAACCATCGGGCCAATCCTGCATTGCTGATGGGAAAAGTCAATCGGTTGGTATTGGAACTGCCAATCAGCTCCATGTATTTGGCGCCCAACATATAAACATCATAGGATAAGCTGTCATTGACCTTGTCCCATGACAGGGTCATCGAGTCTGGACAAACCATTTCAACGACAAGGTTTTGGGGGACGGGCACAATACTCAACGGGAAATCTACGGTATCACGACTCATATCTCGGGTCAGCAGCAGCTTTACAGTGCCGCTAATGGTATTCGGGATCGTCCAGTCATACATCCTTTTGTCTCCGGATAAGGTGGTAATTGTGGAGAAATTGGCGCCACCGTCGGTTGAATAGCTCAACGTAAAGTTAGATATGGTACCGAATGCATCCCAATGCAAGCGCTCCTGCTCTCCAGTGACAAAACCTTCTCCGCCGGCTGGATAAGTGAGCTTTATATCATCCGTTAAAAATTCCCAAACCAATTGATATTCCTGTGGCCCTGTTGGCACATCGGTTCCTTTAACTTTCACCGTATAAATACCAGGAACCGGATCATTGATCGATACCTGTTCCACGTTGTTGAGCGAATCACGGCCTTTTACCGCGGGGCTGTTCAAAGCGGCGGCTGTTGGTGCAGCGTTTAGTTTCCAGGGCAAATATTCGGTTCCGCTGGCGGAGACAATCCTAATATCCAGGTCGTTTATTAAGGCACGTGCTGCTTGAGCATTAGCAGGCGGATCTGCCCACACGATCATCACACGTGCCAGTCGGGTATTTGCGGGGATGTCTACAACATGCGTCATTTCAGCGCCTTGGTCTACTTGCGCTTGAGTATATCGGTTTTGCTCCAATAGTTGAAAAGCACGGAAAGCATTCATACCGCCCCACCCGAATTTGAAATCAGGGCCTGCATTTCCCAGGTCATTTGCCGTATTTAGTATGGCGGCTTTCAACAAACTGGCATTGGGCTCTTGCCCGCCGTGGAAGCTTTTGTAGGCTTGCATCAATTGTGCCAAACAGCCGACAATACCCGGTGCAGCACCAGAAGTGCCGCCAAATTCTATGTAGGTATTGTTAATAGCAGTAGAAAATTGTTGTTTTCCATTGGCACAAATATCTGGTTTAAGTCGGCCATCATGCGCGGGACCCCGGCTTGAGGTTGCATCGAGGGTGCCATCCTGGAGCACATTTCCGACAGTAATGCAGTTTTTTGCCATCTTATGCCCTCCGGTAATATTGCCCCATGTTGCCCCCGCTCCATAGTTGCAGTCGTTCAGCCCGGAGTTCCCGGATGAAAACACGTGCATGAACGTAGGGTGTTCAAAAAGCTGTTTGTCGACCGTTTGGGCTGCCAACGTGTACCCGGTATTGCAGCCACTGGAGTAGGAAGTATTGGTGAGGGTAATGCCCTCATTTAAGTGTAGGAACAACGTTGCATCCTGGAATTCCTGGTCAACATCCAGGGAGAATATTTCTGCGCCTGCGGCCATGCCTTTTTTTGTTGGATCGAGGTTGCCAGCGCCCCCCAAGATGCCCCCTACGGCATCACCATGATTGCCGCTGCTTGCCGGAGCGTCAGCTAAATTGGTCAGTCGGCCTTGAAAATCAATATGAGGGCCCAGTTGCCCATCGTCGCGCACGAGGGTACGAACACCTGCTCCATTGAATTTTTTACCCAATGGATGCGCCACATCAAGCATATTACTGCGGTGTAGCGAACGGCCTCGGGTATCATCTTTCGTTGCGGGAGGGGATGCCAATTCGAGGTACTGAATAAAAGGAAGTCCAGCCTTTAAAACAAGTTCATCCTGGCGTATGCTTACCTGTATAAACCCGTTTTGTGTGCCTTCCTTCCGCACAATCATGCCATTTTCGCGACACCTTCCAGCACCTTCCTCGATGGATATGTTAGGATAGACTTGTATGTTGATATCCAGCCATTCGCCATGTACAGCCCAAACGCCATAAGGTGTTTCTCGGAGGCTTTTTGCCATTTTCCACTCCGGTTTCAGGGGTACGACACTTATTGGATTAAATCGATCAAGTTGTTGGAAATCAATGCTTTCTGGAAGCATCAGCAAGTAAGTTGCCGGGTAAATATAGGTAACGACATCAATGCCTAGTGCCCGCAATGCGCTGCTTTCGCTTGAGTTGAGGGTTTTATTGAACTGTATGTATCGGACAAATTTTCCTCGTACCAATTCCTCATTGGACACAGGAATGTCTTGTTTGCGGGTTTTATAATTATTGGGAAAAACCTCCGTTCCCCAGGAAAAGATGACAGGCTTTGATTCTTGCGCCATAGCGCTGAAGGCAAAGGCTAAACAGGGTATTAAAAAGCGTAAATTTCTCATGGATATTCGGATTTTGTCCAGGATTGAAGGTGTTTGTACTAGTGGTGTATATGGTAACGCTCAAATGTAATGGTCTTTTTATTATGCGTCCACAGGCATTGCCATTTTGATATTGCCGAACTGCGACATTGTAGCTCAAAACACAAGTTTAAGCAACCTATCATTATTTTTTTCTTACAAGGTTTGCAAAATGTCTAAAATCCCTTATTTTTGTAATCTCATTCATGTTCATCTACTCACCTAAACACCTCTAAAACTTTTCAATACCGAAAAGGAAAGGTGTAAAAAACTAAAAGCTTTTGCCATGGGAAACTGGGAAAAGAACAAAAAAGACTCCCGCCGTCCGGAAGATCGCGATATCAACCAGCAATTCCAGGACCACAAAAAGAAAAAACTTAAACCAACAGAAAAAACAAAGTATCGCCTTAAACCGGTGGTGAAAGACGAAGAAGACGACGACGAATAGTACAAAACCGCACAAGAAAAATTCGAGCTGCTCCTGGAACGGGGCGGCTCGTTTAGTTTGTACGCCTGTGCTGCAACCACCATTCGCTATGCGCAAAAAGAGTCCCTTTGTCAACACAAACGCCTAACAATTATCACATTATCAAATTATCCCATTTTCAAATTATAGCTACATTTGCCCCTACTCAAAACTTAGCCATGCCCGATATTCACCTGCACCCCCATTACCACGAGCACAAAGAAGAGCACTTTAGAAACTCAGAATTCGTCACAGATGTGGTCATTGGAATGGCTGATGGCTTGACAGTGCCTTTTGCTTTGGCTGCCGGCCTATCGGGGGCCATAGATTCATCGAGCATCGTCATGACGGCAGGTGTAGCCGAAATTGTGGCGGGCTCTATTGCCATGGGACTTGGCGGCTATTTGGCGGGCCAAACCGAAGTAGAGCACTACGATTCTGAGCTGGCCCGGGAATACGAAGAGGTGGCGCGCGTGCCAGAACGCGAAAAACAGGAGATTCGTGAAATTCTCGAAGAATACGGCTTGACGCCTTCCACCCAGGATGTTGTGGTAGATGAATTGTCCATGAATAAAGACCACTGGGTCAAGTTTATGATGAAGTTTGAGCTGGGACTGGAAAAGCCCGACGAGCGCCGTGCGGCGAAAAGTGGCCTTACCATCGGTATTTCCTATGTAATAGGCGGCCTTATCCCCCTCATTCCCTATTACTTTTTTGACAATGCCAGCGAGGGTCTTAAATATTCTGCCGTGGTGACACTGGCTTGCTTGTTGGTATTCGGTTGGTTCAAAAGCAAGGTAACAGGCCAGCAGCCATTTAAAGGAGCTTTAAAAGTGGCGGCTATCGGTACTGCGGCGGCTACTGCGGCTTATTTTGTGGCAAAGATGATACAGTTTTAAAGAAACGGATGACGTTTACAAACTACTAAGTAGAAAACTGTATTAGTTTTGCCGCCGTTTTGGGCAAAAGGCCCAACGATTTTCATTTTCACATCAAACTAAAACCTACCGGATGAGTTCTCTGGTTTACTTCTTACCAATCTTTGGGGTTATTGGCCTCATCTACATGTTCTTCCTGCAAAAATGGGTCACCAAGCAAGATGCTGGCGATGCCAAAATGCAAGGCATCGCGAAGAACATCGCCGACGGTGCAATGGCTTTTTTGAAAGCAGAATACCGTATTCTAGCTATTTATGTGGTAGTAGCGGGCGCATTGCTCGGCTGGCTTAGCACACAAGTTGAATCGAGCCACCCGCTGATCGTTGTGGCCTTCGTTATCGGTGCTTTGTTCTCGGTATTAGCTGGCTACATGGGCATGCGCATTGCTACCAAAGCAAACGTGCGCACGACACAAGCCGCACGTACCAGCTTGGCCCAAGCGCTCAAAGTATCCTTCAATGGCGGTTCTGTTATGGGACTTGGCGTGGCTGGCTTGGCTGTTTTGGGCCTCAGCGCACTCTTCGCCATATTTTATATCTTCTTCATGGATGGTTCATACACCATTGAAGCTGGAGGACCGCGCATCATGTCGCGTGTGCTGGAAGTACTCGCCGGCTTTTCTGTGGGTGCAGAATCCATCGCATTGTTCGCCCGTGTAGGTGGTGGTATTTATACCAAAGCTGCCGACGTAGGTGCTGACCTCGTGGGTAAAGTAGAAGCGGGCATTCCAGAAGACGATCCGCGCAACCCTGCCACCATTGCCGACAACGTTGGCGACAACGTGGGTGACGTAGCGGGCATGGGTGCCGACCTTTTCGGTTCTTATGTTGCCACTGTATTGGCCGCTATGGTACTGGGTAATTCCGTTATTCGCGATTCAGGCGGCATTGATGACGTGTTTGGCGGCATCGGCCCCATCCTGCTACCAATCGCTATAGCAGGTATCGGCATCCTCCTGTCCATCGTGGGTATGTGGGCAGTACGCCTTAAAGAAGGCGCTGAAGTGAGCGCTGAAACGGTGCAAAGTGCATTGGATCGTGGCAACTGGGTCAGCATTATCCTGACCGCTGTGGTTTGTTACCCCCTCATCAAATGGATGTTGCCAGACACCATGACCATGACTTTCTTCGGTCAGGGTTCTGTAACAGTAACCAGCACCAGTGTATTCAATGCCACCATGGTCGGTTTGATCGTAGGTGCCTTGATTTCTGCTATTACAGCTTACTATACTAGCTTGGGTCGCAAGCCCGTAATGAGCATCGTGCGCCAGTCGGCCACAGGTTCCGCGACGAATATTATTGCTGGTCTCGCGACGGGCATGATGTCTACCTGGATGCCAATCGTGCTGTTTTCTGGCGCAATTTGGGCTGCGTATTCATTCGCGGGCTTCTACGGTGTTGCCATTGCAGCATCTGCCATGATGGCGACTACCGCCATGCAGTTGGCTATTGACGCGTTCGGCCCTATTGCTGACAACGCAGGTGGTATCGCTGAAATGAGTAAATTGCCAAAAGAAGTACGCGCCAATACCGATGTCCTGGACTCTGTGGGCAACACCACTGCTGCCATCGGCAAAGGTTTCGCGATTGCATCAGCTGCCTTAACGGCCTTGGCCCTCTTCGCCGCGTATGTTGACTTTACGGGTATCGAAGGCATTAATATTTTCAAAGCGAAAGTTTTGTCTGCCTTGTTCCTGGGTGGTATGATACCGGTTGTTTTCAGCGCATTTGCGATGCAAAGTGTTGGTAAAGCAGCCATGGAAATGGTGGAAGAAGTTCGCCGCCAATTTCGGGAAATTCCAGGATTGCTGGAAGGCACCGGCACGGCTGACTACCAGCGTTGTGTTGAAATCAGCACCAAGGCGGCCCTCCGCGAAATGTTGGCGCCAGGCTTGATTACCATTGTTACCCCAATTGCTGTTGGTTTCATCATGGGTGCAGAAGCACTCGGTGGCTACATGGCGGGCGTAACGGTTAGTGGTGTCATGTGGGCTATTTTCCAATCAAACGCCGGTGGCGCTTGGGACAATGCAAAAAAATCCTTCGAAAAAGGGGTTGACATCAATGGTACCATGTACTACAAAGGCTCTGAGCCACACAAAGCTGCCGTAACAGGCGATACTGTGGGCGATCCTTTCAAAGATACATCCGGTCCGTCCATGAACATTTTGATCAAATTGACTTGCCTGGTGGGCCTGACCATCGCGCCAATTTTGGGCAGTGGGCACCAAAGCAAAGGCACCTCGATCAATACAGATGGCATCAATATGTACGAGCGCACGAATCGTGTTGGCACTCCTGGGATGAACTACGGCCAGGGCAACGGCAACAAACTGGAGCAACAGCAGCAAGGAACCACGATCAATTCCACAACGACTACTGGTGGCAATGCTGCACAGCAACAGTTGCAGAAACAGCAGCAACAAGCGGCTCCAGCGAAGGGAATGACACAGGAAGAGAAGGAGGCAATGAGAAAAGATGCCGCTGAACATCCTGAAAAATACCAGCGTGTAGATCAAAGGCAGTAAGAATTGCTTTTGAGTCTGTCGTATTAGTAAAGCGCCATCCTGGAGGTAATCCGGGATGGCGCTTTTTGAATGGCAATTGACCAAAAAAAAAGCACACTTGTTTTCCCGTGAAAACAGCATCATCAATTTGTGTATCGGTGGCATCGATCGCATTGTTTCGCTGGTACACTTTGCCCTGTTGATACTTTTCTTAGACTATCTGTACGTGAATTATCGGATAAACACCATATCCGATGCCTGGTACAATTGGATATTGGCTTATGTAGCGGTTGACTTTGTTTCCTATTGGTACCACCGGTTCTCTCATAGGATCAATATATTGTGGGCAGGGCACATTACGCACCATTCTTCCAGTTATTATAACTTGACCAATAATTTCAGGACGTCTCCTTTTCAGGGCTTTAACCGCATTATCTTTTGGTGCGTGTTGCCCATTGTCGGGTTTTCTACGGAAATGCTTTTTACCACTTTTATTGTCTCCAGTCTATATGATTTCTTTGTGCACACGCAAACAGTGCCCAAAATAAGGTGGCTGGAACATGTATTTATCACGCCTTCTTTACACAAGGTACACCATGGCAAAAACGACATTTATTTGGACAAAAATTATGGCTCCACGTTTGTGATTTGGGACAAATGGTTCAATACTTTTCAGGATGAGACGGAAGCAGTGGCATTCGGAATAAGCAGCCCTGATTATGTTGACAACGACCCAATGCGTGCCATTTTTTTTCATTACCAATATTTGTGGAATACGATTAAAAAAACACCGTCTTTTAAAAATAAAATATTACTGTTGTTAAAGCCACCAGAGTGGAGACCAGATGATTTGCAAACGCTTGCCACAGTTGTTGATAGCGAAAACGCAGGCATGCGCCCAACTTCGGTGCATTCCATGTATGCCTGGTTTGTATTTATACTGTCTACCATGGGCGTTTTTGGTTTGTTGTTGTTTAAAGACATCCTTGACCTGAATTTTTTTATCATCGGCAGTGTTATATTTTTATCTGGGATGGTTGTTGCCACAAAAATATTTACGAAAAACATAAGCATTCATTTAAAAAGGAATGAGCTGATCAAAAACATCTTGGCGATCTTTATTTTGTTGGTTCTGGTATTGAAATATTCCAATCCCCATGCCTGGTTGATATTGACTGCTGTCAGCCTTATAACTTTTTTCACCTTGTTCTTACCGAATGCAGCAGAAATTTGGCCTGGTGGCAGTGAGGCAGAGCAGACGCATGAAGCAAGCGGAGCAACGGAGCCTTTTTGAAGGATTTAGTTGGCTTAAGCACATCCGGGACATTATAGAGCAGACTCCAATGGCTGAAGGGAAGACCACGCAGGGCGGGTTAGGGAGGCTAAGGTAGGGTGCTTTGCGTATGAAACAGAATGTTTTATACGCAAAGCAAATTATTTTTTCTAAGCAAAGGGCCTCGCTGGAACCCAAAATGACCCGCCATGGCGCTTCAAGACAAATAAAGCAACCTGTTTACGGATTTATGCTTGCCCAAAGTTTGGGATGGTATGAGCGTGGGGATTACTGAAGCATCAGATCCTACAACCGTGCTGAAGATACCCTTCCGGTGGAACGGGCGCAACATCCTTCGTCATTGCACCAAAGGTGAAGTCTCGACGGGACTTGTCAGACGTCCCCTTGGGCGTTAAGATAAAGGGCAAGGAAACCCAATGAGAGAGAAACATGAATCATCCCGGATTTTTATTGGAGGAAAAACAGGTGCAAATTCTGGTATTTGTGTATCCTTATTGGTCGGACGATGAAAAATCGTCCGACCAAATGGCCCTCGTCCGACCACTTTTCGTGGTCTCGAATAAGTTAGTACCAATTCAGCCCCACCTGACTCCTCCTTGCAAAAATCAAAAGAACAAATTCTGAAAATTCGGGATGACTCATGTTTATAATCTTTTAATTACAACTTCACCAACTTTACCTCCTCCCTCATCGACTCCGACTGCACCCTTAACAAATACACCCCAGCCCTCAAAGGTTCAAAGCTCCGGTTAAACACATCCTGCACATTGCCGAGCGTACCACGGACATCAATCAGCATTTTTCCGCTCAAGTCAAACAACTCAACCCGCATTTCCTCAAGGTCTGAAATTCCAGCCGCCATAAATTCAACGCGGCCGCTGCTCGGGTTGGGAAACACATTGATGGACGCTGGATTGGGTGCGGCCACCTCTGGCGTGCTGGTCACGGTGCCTTCATCTGTTGGTTCCAGGTTCCCTGGTGAACTGCGGGTATTTACGGTCGTCGGCGCGGTGTAGGTGGTGTTGACCCAAACCTTTTGTCCCAATTGGGTCGTATTGGCGTTTTTTACCTTGATGGTCACCCATTTGGAGGAAGCTGGATTGTGGGTGATGGTCAGCGGCGCCGCAGCGGTAGAAACCCCGGTAGCTTGTTGCAGTAGGGTAGTGCCGGCCGCATTGTATATGGCGACATTGAGCGTGCGGCCATCCACTTCTGGAAATACTTTGCAGGTGATCGCCTTGCCAGTGGCGACGTACAAACGGCCAGCGGTGCGCTGCGCCGTGGAGTTGTTGGGCAATTTGCCGCCTTGTTTCAGCGATTTCGCATGGCTGTCGCCCAGGTCGTCGGCCATTTCCCATTCCAGCGCAGTTTGGGTGCTGCGCGCTGGCGCGTAGGTCGCGAGATAATTGTAGATGTCTTGCACAGTATTAAAGGTGACACCGCTGGGCTTTGGCGCCCAAACGGAATAACCGTGTCCCCTGGCACCAGCAATCGTATGGCCGACGGGTGCTGTTTTTATCAAAACGCGGCCATCACCATAGACACGCGTCGTCGTAACGCCATGCGCACCGGAGTAGTCGTACAAATCGGTATTGTACCAACCTGTGTTGCCGACAGAAACATATACTTCCTGGTCCTGGGTATTATTGGATGCGGTATTGTAAAAGTCCGTGATCCCGATCAGGGCTTTGCCGTTGCGCTCGATGACGAGGTGGTCGCCACTGCTGCCTTTTTGGTAATAGGGCGCTGAGCCACCAGTGAGGGATGTAGGTACGCCATAATCACCGTCTTTGTACGCCAATTTTTGGTGCGCCTGCATGATGTTCACGATGTCATTGCGCACAGGCAAGTTGGTGGTGCTGGTAGGTAAATGGCTGAACCTTTTACCAGTTGTGCCCACGTCGAACAAGTCTTCAAAAAATACGGTCGGGTTGCCGTCCACGGCAAAAATGGTGGCGTATGCAGCGTACAGGCGCGGCTCCCGAGGGTCGATGTGCTGACCGTTGCCGCCCAATTCCTGGCTGGTGTTCCAGCCGCTGCTGTTGCCCAAAGGCTGGGAGTAATTCCCATTGGTCAACAGGAAGGGGCGGAAAGTGTCGTGGTTGTTCACAAATGGGCAGGTGCGGTGTACGCGCTGGCTGGCATAGTTGTAGAAGCGTTTGTCCTGCTGTTCGCCCGGCAGGCTTTGCATGTTGTATCCGCCCATGTTCAAAACCATGTTGTACAGGCTTCCACTGCCGCTGTATCCGCGCAGGGCAAAGTCAAAAGTACCAGTATGCTCTTCTGTGCCGCTGCGCACGTTCAGCACGTAGTTGTCCAATTCTGTTTTTGTACCAATCCATTCGCCGATGTTCAGCATGGCTTCGCCGCCCTGGGCGAAGGAGGGCAGTATGTATTTGGTGTTGTAAATCAAGTCTTCCTGCACATAAATCGGGAAGTGTTTGACAGCATCCCAGCGCCAGCCATCCACGCCTGTTTGTTTTTTGTACCACATGATCCAGTTGCGGGCGTTGTCGCGCTGGTGGTTGGAGGTTTGCACGGGGTTGACGTAAGCCCGTGTCACACCGCTGAAGGTCGCGTTGCCGGAAGTCGGGATGTTGGAGCTTTGTCCATAAGCGCTGCTTTCGAAGGAAATGTCGGGCCCAAAGAAAGCTGTGCAGATGTCGCCCGTGGTGCAGTTGTTGTTCAGGTTGGGGTAAAAATTGGGGTAGTTTTTAGGCCAACGACCACTTCGGGTCCAATAATCGTTTTGGGAATCGTCTACCAATGGCGTAGCGTAGGAAACATAGCGGAAGTTCTTGTAGCCGCTCGAGTTGATCATCGAGTAATTTGGTTCCGGGTCTTGCCCGCCGGCACCTGCGTTTGCGCCTGCGCCATCCACGTGGTTGAGCACCACATCCTCGATCACCTCGATGCCGTTGGCGTGCATGACACCAATCATGCGCAGAAATTCATCTTTGTTGCCCATGCGCGTACGCACATTGAGCGAGTCTGTGCCGCCTTTTTGATACTTGTCGCCCAGGTCGTACTGGTCGAACGGGCTGTACCCAACGGAGCCTGTGGAGCCGTTTTTGTACGCTGCAGGCACCCACACGGCATCAATGCCCATCGACTTGAGTCGCGGTGCCAGTTCCGTGAGGTAATTGCTCCATTTATTGGGAAAATTGTCGTTGCGGTAGTCCCACCAAAAGCCTTGCATGACGACTTTTTTGACACGGGTGGATTGTGCGGAGGTGTTACCTGTTAAAAAGACCAGTGCGAAAAAAACCAGGCAAAAGCAGCGGATTGTTTTCTTCAAATTGATGCCATTCAATACTTTTAATGGCCAGCGGGTAAGGTTTTGCATGAAAAACGATTTAAGGATGAAAAAAAGCGGCACTGGTTAGGCTTTGCAAATATAATATTTTTTCTATGTTATGGGCATTTCATTTTTCCAATCCACATGCGGATAAGAAGCGGAGAATATTTTGCGAGGCGGAAACTTATTATCTCGAAACCACGAGTTTACCTGTTAGAACGAAATTTGAAGCATCGCTAACTCTAACAATATATAAGCCTGATGGCAGGCTTTTCGTGTCAAAATCGTACACCCTTGTATTCTCAAGGGTGCCATTTAGAATAACCCGTCCTTGCAGGTTTAGAATGGTGATAAATCCATTTGCCGCAGGGCTGAACCTGATTTGGCAATGATCGCTGGTTGGATTTGGAGATAAAAGGATGGCGGTGCTACAAGAGGGTGTTAAGGTGCTTACAATTGGCCCGTCAATTCCTAGGGTATCACAATGGCTTCCTTCCAGGTCAAATAATCTAAAATTTGGAAAATGAGGAAGTGTACGAACATTCGTGACAGGCAATGGAACCGCCTGTGGAACAAAATTGATATCATCAATTCCGGTGCCATCAGGATTTTTCAAAGCATGAAAATAGCTTGCCCTGGAAGGGATATTGCCATAGATGATTCCATTAGGTCCATTTATTAAATTATGGAAAGTATTTCCAGGCACCGTATAATTTCCGAAGCCGTAGGAAAAGCGCATGGTATCTAATTTAGGGAAACTTGCTTCCAAATCAGCCCGCAAAAGCACATTATGGTCGGTTGCGTACAAATACTTGCCAGAGGGTGAGAAAGCCACACCGCCGCCTGCAAACCAATGTGCTGGTATGGCCATTTCAAATGAGGGGCCTATTTCCCCGTCACAACGATTAAAATCAAAAAGCGTCATTTTACAATCGCCCCAGATGGCCATGCGGCTGCCGTCAAGAGATACGGCAATTTGGCCGTGATGATCACATCGATAGCCTCCCATGGCCGGCATTTGTGTCGGAAATTCCTGAATCCCTTGTGGCGAAATGAGGAAAATATGCCAGATTACGTTATTAAACTCCGGAGCCAGCAACCACCAGTCGCGCCCGTTTCCATGCCGGATGGCGGTAAAACTGGTCAGGTCGCCGTTTAGAATCACTTTGTTTTCAGAGACAACATCTCCCCGTCCGTTATCCAGGGTCATATCTACCACCGAATAGTACAGAGGCCCTAGCTTCAATTTTCTCTGTGGTTCGTATGCTGCGCCCATGTGAATCAAGTAGAATTGGGAGGAGTCTCCTGGCATGGGCAGTGCCATGGCACCTTGAGGCACGAGATAGCCTTTCCAAGGGCATATTTGATCGCTTAATTCACCTGGATTTAAGCCGCTGCCGTTGGGCATTACTTGATGCAGGCGATTGGCAATTTCGCAACCGTTGGAGTAAAAAAGTATTTCCCCTCCAGGACTGGTTGCTGCTGCCACCGTGCTTTCAAAATTGAAGGCCAATGTTTGTTGCGATACAATTGGGCCTGTTTCTGAAAACCAGAGCTGAAATTGCCCATTGCCCGGGTTTCCCGGAAACTCGTTATAGCCACCAAGCCACAGCCTGTCGGACAACTGAGCTGAAACCAGATTACTAAATAAAAGGCTAATTATGATGATTGCTGAGTGTTTCATAAGCTATTAATCATTTTTTTTGGCCAGCCTTTATTTCAATTTTTTGAGGCTCTTTTCCCAACTGTTTCAAAGCCAATTCTGCCATATTGGGTATGTGCTCTTTTGGAGTGTTTGAAGGTTTGGCATTTTCAAATAATGGAGGAAACAGCGTATAACCCTCTGGCTTGCTCACAGCAGGCGGATACCAATCGCTTTTTGTAAAACCATCTCCCGCAATTTGGGCGTTTATGGTGTCGCAGGGGGAGTCTTCCCACTCACCCAGGCGGTAGTTGGGGAAGTGGCACATAGTGCCGCTATTGTACTTGGGGAGTGTAATTCCATGTTGTTCCAGATCAGCAGCCTGGCCTGGGAGGTCAGGGTTGTGGATTTGGTGCATGGATAACGTGCTATTGGTAGTGGCGTAATAAATTTTGCCATCGGGACCAAGGTTGGGATTCCAAAAACCAGTGATAAGTGGTTCTTGAGGCGATGCTTTGCCATCAAAATAAGCTAAAGTATCAAGCGTTGAAATAATATCTGTCGAACTAATATCAATGACCGTAACAACCCTCCAGGAAGATAGATATAAATATTTAGAATTAGGTGCAAAAACAGTGGCAAAGCAAAGGAAATCCAGATTGGCAAAAGGCAAGGCTTTTAAATTGCTAAAAGCACCGCTGCATCGGTCAAAATCAAAAATATATAACCCAAGCCTCCCTGCTGCTCGAACATAGTACTTACCGTTTGGTGAGATACTATTTACGGATTGATAATCAGTGCCAGAAAATTGAAAAGGCATAGTGGTCGTAAATGGCCCATGAACGCCATCTGAATCGAGTAAAAATGTATGCAATAGTGGAGTAGAGACCTCACCTGTAATAATCCACCAATCTCTGCCATTACCATGTTTTACCGCCACGGGGGCAATGTAATCTTTGTTGGGAGGCAGCAGGGTTTGATTTTTTTTAATCACTCGCCCCAAGCCATTATTACTCTCCATATCTATAAGGGAATAATAAAAAGGAGAAGTAATGACAGAATTTGTGATCGCAGTTGCCATGTGGAAATAAAAATATTGGTTTTGTTTCCCTGGTGCTGGCAAAGCAAAACAAAATGGGCCATTGGGATAATACTTGTTTTGATATTGAATCCAAATGGGCCCAGGATTAAGCGTATCCCCATTCATCATAACATTGTGACTAATATCCCGAATGGCCAGCCCATTGGTGTAAAAAGCCAACTGGCCAGATGAATCACTGCAAACCCCACAATAGAAACTGAAATCAATTTTTTTCTGGTCAGGGTAAAAAATTGGCGGACTTGCGTTGAAATCAATGTTTTCACCTCCAAAAAGCGGATGGTTGTTTATACCATAACCAAACATCCAGGTGTAGTCGTGTTTTTGGGCCAATACAGGAAAAGTATAAAATATTAGCAAAATTGTTGCTGAAAGTAGTTTCGTCATGCTGTAGTAAGGTAAATTTTGATGGAAAAGGCCCAACCGCTTAATACCAGGATAAACGGTTGGGCTAAATTTAGTTCATAGTTTTACTTAATGTGAAATTGTAAGCTTCCCAGACCAAGTCAAATCGTCATTTGACATTATTTGAATATAATAAAGCCCCGTTGGCAAGTTATTTGTGCCAACAATTCCGAAAAAGCATAAAGGCTGGCATCCCAGGTCGTAGCAGGATACCCTTTGTACGGTTCAAAAAATCCATCAATTACCATACGGCTTGCACGTGTTTGAGAAGGGTCATTCGGATCTTCCTCGCTTTTATCATAACAATCAATTTGAAGAATAAATGGTGGTTGTGAAGGATTAAACCAATTTGTAGCTGGAATTCTAGGATTTGCTCAAAGATTAGAATTTAGATCAGGAGAATTAATGATAAATTCAGACATTCCAACCATAAATTGGGTTGGCAGGCCATCAAAGAAAGCTTCATTAGGGCTGCTAGAGGGCCATCTATTTTGATGTTTATCTTGAACTCCGATAATTGTTCCAGAATTTAGGTGCAAATCGTTTTGATTATCGCTCATAACGTTGTGCTGTACATACGCTGGGTTACATGCTGAGCCTGAAAAGTACAATCCAGAATTTAGGTTTTCTGCAGAATTACAGAAAATATAACATTTGGAAGAATGAAAATCAGCTAAACCCTGATATTGGAAATTATTGGTACTGGGAGCTGGATTATTGGATCCAATGAAGGTGTTTCTAATAATGTTTGATTTATCAGCATAATTGAGTAAAAGGCCTTTGTATTCATGCTCTTGGGTGGTACTATAATTTTGGTAGAAAGCATTGCTTTCAACAGTAATCCCCTGATTTGCAGCTACATAAACACCAACATGTTGGTTAGGTATAAACGGCACAGGCGGTGGAAACGGATGAATTTTAAAGTCATCATAAAATTCATTGTTGCTAATGTTCCCCTTACCTTTAAAAGCAAATTGTACACTTTGAATACTTACACAATGCCTGTATCCAAGATCTGTATTATTATCGCGAAATTTATTATTATTTATATTAAAACCGGAAAAAATAGGTAACTATCCAGCCGCCTTATTATGCCCAGGAGCGGCAAATTTGGAGTAAATTTTTCAACTTTGTGCCTTAAGATGACAGACCAAGATCAAATACAAGCGTTAAAAGCAGAAAATGCTCA
>Ga0105053_10002597_pt1 | contig 27906 bp, 24 predicted proteins | sample BON01_FD_78093 | JGI IMG/M metagenome (GOLD analysis project Ga0105053, IMG submission 78093) | Freshwater microbial communities from Lake Bonney liftoff mats and glacier meltwater in Antarctica - BON-01 | ecosystem: Environmental > Aquatic > Freshwater > Ice > Glacier meltwater | place: Lake...
CCATAAACATTTCTTTGTCTTTTGTAAATAGATTGCAAGAAATACTATACCAATCCCAATTGTAATTTATGTTTTTTTGAATGATATCCATAGTTATATTTGGATTTTGAGAAATCCATTTCCAATCCCAAGGTTTATCCGGATTGCTTTCAATGATATCCATAGTTATGTTTGGATTTAAAGAAATCAAACGCCAATTCCAAGATTTATCAGGATTATTTTCAATGATAGCCATAGTTAGGTTTGGATTTTGAGAAATCCATTTCCAATCCCAAGGTTTGTCTGGATTTTTTTGAATCATATTCAATGTTAAGTTTGGATTGAAAGAAATACGAGACCAATTCCAAGGTTTGTCAGGATGTGTTTCAATCATCTCCATTGTTATATTTGGGTTTAGAGAAATACGAGACCAATCCCAATCTTTGTCTGGATTTTTTTCAATCATTTCCATTGTCAGGTTTGGGTTTTGAGAAATCAAATACCACTCCCATTCCTTGTCTGGATTTTTTTCAATCATTTCCATTGTTAGGTTTGGATTTAAAGAAATACCATCCCAATCCCAAGGTTTGTCTGGATTATTTTCAATGATATCCATTGTTATATTTTTATTTTGAGAAATACCAGACCAATCCCATTCCTTGTCTGGATTTTTTTCAATCATTTCCATTGTTAGGTTTGGATTTAAAGAAATACAAACCCAGTCCCAAGGTTTGTCTGGGTTTTGTTCAATCATCTCCATTGTGATATTTTTATTTTGAGAAATCAAAGACCAATCCCATTCCTTGTCTGGATTTTTTTTAATGAAATCCATTGTTATATTGGGATTACAAGAAAACCCTGACCAACTCCAAGGTTTATTTGAGTTTTCATGAATAAATGTCATAATTACCTTAACAAAATAATCGGCGAATATGCGTCGGATATTAGCGTAGTAGTTCATTTTCGTTTTGCTCATTTTCGTTTTGCTCATTTTCGTTTCGTTTCGTTCGTTATCGTTTCGTTCGTTATCGTTTCGTTCGTTATCGTTATGTGGGTATTGACTTGTAGTGTGCACGAAAAGTATTTCAATTTTTTACAGCCTTTACATGTGCCCTTACCTCTGCATTTACCTTTGCCTGATAACCGGTATAATTTATTCTTCAACATAACTTGAGTTCTCGCAATAAAAATTCATATGTAATTTTCGACAATAAGCATAAATAGGAACATATTTTCCTCTAGCATAGTACTGCTGGATTGTAAACGCTGCTATATGTTCTCTATATTTTTTCGCCATAAACACTTGTTTGTCTTTTGTGAATAGATTGCAAGAAATACCACGCCAATCGAAATGGTGATATAGGTTTTTTTGAATGATATCAATAGTTATATTTGGATTTTCAGAAATAAAATACCAATGCCAAGGTTTATCCGGATTATTTTCAAATGTATCCATAGTGATGTTTGGATTTAAAGAAATAGAAATCCAATCCCAAGGTTTATCCGGATTATTTTCAATGATATCCAGAGTTATATTTGGATTTTTAGAAATAGAACCCCAATCCCAAGGTTTATCTGGATTATTTTCAATGATATCCATGGTTAGGTTTGGATTTTTGGAAATCCATTTCCAATTCCAAAGTTTATCGGGATTTTTTCGGATCATCTCCATTGTTATATTTTTATTTTTGGAAAGACTATACCAATCCCACTCTTTGCCTGGATTGGATTCAATGATATCCACAATTAATTTTTGATTTTGATAAATATAAGACCAATCCCATTCATTGCCTGGATGATTTTTTTCAATGAAATCTATTGTTAGGTTTGGATTTTCAGAAATACCAGACCAATCCCAAGGTTTATCTGGATTATTTTCAATGATATCCATTGTTATATTTTGATTTTGAGAAATAAAAGACCAATTCCAAGGTTTATCTGGATGCTTTTTAATCATTTCCATGGTGATATTTTTATTTAAAGAAATACCATCCCAATCCCAAGGTTTGTCTGGGTTTTGTAGAATCATCTCCATTGTTATATTTTTATTTTTGGAAAGACTATACCAATCCCATTCTTTGTGTGGATTTTTCTCAATGATATTCAATGTTATATTGGGATTACGAGAAAACGCTGTCCAATTCCAAGGTTTATTTGAGTTTTCATTAATAAATGTCATAATTACCTTATCAAACTCATCATTGAATACGCGACGCATATTAGCGTATCTGGTCATTTTCGTTTCGTTTGTCTTAGTTATATGGTTATTGACACGTAATATAATTGAAAAGTATTCAATTTTATGATAATTAAAATTTAATTATCATTTCAATAAACTATTTTTATATAATTAATCATTTATCACAAAAATATAATGTTTTTAATATTAGTTTAGATTATTCACATAATTAATAATAATAATAGATATTAATGATTTTCCTACTTAAAGAAACTGTCATGAATTCGGTTCTAAACTATTCTATAAAATGAGTTTTGGACATTTATAAATGTCCATTTCCCAATTATGAGAAAAAGAATGAACCTAAAAAAAGTGAAAAAAGTGATTGTTACCATAATGGGTTGTTTTTCATTTTTCTAATAAAAATGTTGTTATGATAAATTTTATTATTGAAAAATGATTTTAATAATAAAGTATTTAGGCGTTTTTTATGTAAGTATAATATACTTACATATGTTTACAAATAAAAACGCCGAAAACGCCAAAAAATATGAATGTAAAAATTGTCGGTTTAACACGAGCAAACAAAGTTGTTGGGAGAGACATATTTCTACACCAAAGCATATAAATACTTACAATGACTTACATAAAAACGCCATTCAAACGCCGAAATCGTATATTTGTAAAAATTGCAATAAAGAATATTCATTTAGACAAAGTCTTTATACTCATAAAAAAAAATGTAAAGAAAATATGATTATTTGCGAAAATATAATTGTTGATTATGATAATGTGAATAATAATGTGAATAATAATGTGAATAATAATGTGAATAATAATGTGAATAATAATGTGAATAATAATGTGAATAATAATGTGAATAATAATGTGAATGGTATTGTGAATAATAATGTGAATGGTATTGTGAATGATAATAACATGAAAAATATTATACTAGATATTATTAAAAATAATACTGACGCATTAAAAGAAATAATGGAAGTTTGTAAAAATATGAATAATACAACTCACATAAGTAACTCAAATAACATTAATACAAACAATTCCAATAATAAAACATTCAATCTTCAAGTTTTTTTAAATGAACAATGTAAAGATGCCATGAATTTATCTGATTTTATTAATTCTATCGAATTGAATTTATCAGATTTAGAAAATATGGAAAAACTGGGTTATACTGATTGCATGTTTAATAACATATTTGGTAATATGAATATTCTTGATATTTGTTCCCGTCCCTTTCACTGTAGTGACCTAAAAAGAGAAATCATGTACGTTAAAAATAATGATGTCTGGGAAAAGGAGGATGCTGAACACAGTAAACTAAAAAATGCCATTAGGACCATTGAAAAGAAGAATTTTAAATTGCTGAATGATTGGACGAATAAACATCCAACATTCAAAGATTATGATTCGCCCTATAATGATAAATATTTAAAGATTGTAGGACAAACCATGAGTGGAGATAAGGATCATATGAATAAAGTAATCAGGAAGTTAGCAAAGAGTTGTGTTATTGATAAAAGTATTTTATAGATATAGATATTTACTTGAAAAATTGAATGGATTTATATGATAATCATAAGTTTTATTAAACATAAATTAATAATACTAAAATAATCATAAATATAATGGCATCATCCATTATCTCTCGTGAATGTGATATTTGTTGTGAAACATATAATTATCAAAAACATAGAAAAATCATTTGCGAACAAAGTGATTGTTTATTTGAAGCGTGTAAGGCGTGTGTGCGTAACTATTTAATTGGAACAACAAGTGACCCGAATTGTATGAAGTGTAATAAAGGTTGGAGTGACACATTTTTAGTTAAACAATTGAACCTCTCGTTTATGAGAAGAGATTATAAAAAACATAGAAAAGATTTACTTTTGCAGCAACAAATCAGTCGGTTATCAGAATCAATGGTAGCAGTTGAAAGGTATAAAGAAATTCAAAAAATACAAAAGCAAATCGAAAAACTAATAAGTTATTTGAACGAACTAAAAAGTCATATATACACAAATTATATTAAAAATAAAGATGTTACTAAAGAACAGTTTGCACAATTTAGGGAAGAAAAATTAACAATTAATAATAATATTAATGATATGACAAATGAAATAGAAATCTTAAAAAATGGCAGGTCAAATGAAAATAATAGCAAAAAGGAAACAAAAAACTTTATTATGTCTTGTCCCAATACAGATTGTCGTGGGTATTTATCCACTCAATATAAATGCGAATTATGTGAATTTCATACTTGTTCGAAATGTTTTGAACTTATTGGAAAAACAAGAAATGACACACATGAATGTAAAAAAGAAAATATCGATAGTGCCGAATATATTCGAAAACAATCAAAACCGTGTCCTTGCTGTGGAATACGAATTTCAAAAATTGATGGTTGCGATCAGATGTGGTGCACGCAGTGTCATAAAGCGTTTAGTTGGAACACGGGAAAAATCGTAACTGGCACTATTCATAATCCTCATTTCTATCAGTTCCAGCGCGAAAATGGGGCAGGTATCGTAGCACGAAATCCAGAGGATATAATTTGTGGTGGGTTATGTAGAATTCATGAATTGAATGATGAGTTAATAAATAATTTTGTTTCTCCCTGTGAAATTATTTATAATAATTTGATTAAATTACATCAATTAATAAATCATATTCTTCATGTGATTATTCCTCCGATTCGTGGAATAATTACTGCGAATGAAGATTGTTTAAACGAGAGAGTGAAATATATTGTGAAAGAAATTAGTAAGGAAGAGTTAGCGAATCGTGTCATGCATAAAGATATAATGCGGAAAAAAAATGTAGATTTGTTACATATATATGAATTAATGATTGAAGTAGGCATTGACATGTTTCGCAATATAATTAATATAAGAAATACTCTTGGTATTAATTTTTGTGTAAAAAAATACACAGTATTTTTACACGAGGAATACCAAAATTTTGAAAAATTATGTGATTATGCAAACACACAGTTTAAACAAATTAGTATAACATATGGCATGATAGTGCCGTGTGTTTCATTGAACAAACGCACTATAATTACTACAAAATATAATTTAGGAGGAGGAATCGCAAAGTGTATTATTGTTCGAGATGAAAAATGGAAAAATAAAGTGCTATTTTTACAAGAATTAAATACTAAATTGATTGAAAAAAGAAAAGAAGAATTAAAAATTTTAGAAGAAACTAAATTGTGTGAAAAAAATAGATAAATAGATAAATAAAAAAGCAAAAATAGATGTGAATAATTGTTTAAAATAATAAATTTTTTTTATGTAATTATTATTTTTAAATTTTATTATAATTAATTTAAAGATAAATTGATATACAATATAGTCTATAATAGTTATTAAAACCTTAGTCAAAACTATTATTAACTGAAATGAAAAATAATATTAAAATTAAACAAACGGTGCCTACAACTATTCCTATAAATATGGAACCATTAGAACCGGAAAGACAACATGATATTATTACAAACAATAATGATAATTTACAGGATTACTGTGAAGAACCTTGGACACTAATTGAATCTTATTTTAAAGGTAAACATTTACAACAATTAGTGAAACATCAAGTAGAATCTTATAACGATTTTGTAAATTATCAAATCCAAAAAACAATTAGTATGTTTAATCCAGTGCACATTTGTTCAGAACAAGATTTTGATAAAGAATCAGGTAAATACAGATTAGAATTATTTGTTACATTTGAAAATTTTAATATTTATCGTGCTCAAATTCACGAAAATAATGGAGCAACTAAACTTATGTTTCCAGAAGAAGCGCGTAACCGTAATTTTACTTATGCTGGAAATATGACGGTTAATATGAATATTAAATATATTGTTAGAAATGGTGCTTCTCTTGAATCTGAAGAAACATTTTATAAAATGATGCCAAATATTAATATTGGGAAAATTCCTATTATGTTAAAATCCAGTATTTGTATTTTAGAACAATATAAACACGTTTCTCCAAATGTAAGCGGCGAATGTAATCTGGATTCTGGTGGTTATTTTATAATTAACGGGTCTGAAAAGACATGTCTTGGACAAGAGCGTGCTGCGGAGAATCTTGTTCGGTGTTTTAATATTTCAAAAAATAATACGAAATGGGATTGGTTAGCAGAAATCAAATCCGTTCCTGATTTCAAATGTATTTCTCCAAAACAAATTTCCATGATGATTGAAACACGAAATAATGGATTTGGGCATGGAATATCCATACAAATTCCGCGTGTAAAAAACCCTATTCCGTTATTTATTGTGTTTCGCGCGTTAGGTATATTAAGTGACGAAGAAATTTGTAAAATAATTGTATTAGATATTAATAATGAAAATGAAAATAATAAAACGATTTTAAAAAACTTACAAGCGTCTATTGTAGAAGCAAACAAAATTACTGAACAAGAAAGTGCTATAAAACACGTAACAAATAATGTTATGTATACACCAATGAATATGGATAAAGAAACCGGGATACGCAAAAAACGTGAGTTTGCTTTGGGAATTTTAAGCACTGATTTATTTCCTCATTGTAAAACTTCTGATCAAAAACTATATTTTATGGGTTATATGGCAAATTGTTTAATCCGAACAAGTTTAGGGTTGGAAATTACAGGAGACAGAGACTCATATTTAAATAAACGTATTGATTTGACTGGTACATTATTAAATAACTTGTTTAGAAATTATTTTAATAAAATGGTAAAAGATATGCAAAAACAAATTATTCGTGAAATTAATACTGGGTCGTGGCGTTCAACGAATGATTATAAATCAATAGTGAATATGACGAATATCTACAAAATTATTAAATCAACCACTATTGAAAACGGGATGAAACGCGCGTTATCTACTGGCGATTTTGGAGTGAAACAAACAAATAGTAACAAGGTTGGAGTTGCTCAGGTGTTAAATAGATTAACATATATTTCAGCATTAAGTCATTTAAGACGGATTAATACCCCGATTGATAAGAGTGGGAAACTAATTCCGCCGCGTAAATTACATCCGACATCATGGGGGTTTTTATGTCCGGCAGAGACACCAGAAGGAGGCAGTGTTGGTGTTGTAAAAAATTTAAGTTATATGACGCACGTCACGATTCCTTCAAATAGCACACTTTTGTATGAATCTGTTGAACCCTATTTATTACCGATTGAAACAATTAAAACTAACCCAGAACAGTTGTATAATAAAGTAAAAATTTTTATAAATGGTGCGTGGTTAGGAAATGTAGAAGAACCGTTTGAATTATATAATTCTTTGAAAACGAAAAAATATAAGGGGATTATTAATATTTATACCTCAATTATTTTCGACATTAAACGCAAAGAAATTCGCATATGTAATGATGCTGGAAGGTTAACACGACCAATCCTTAAAGTGAAAAACAATGAGTTGTTGTTGAAACAAAATATTATTGATAAAATAAAAAACAATGAATTAATTTGGGATGATTTATTAACTGATTGTAAAAACGATGATTCAATTATTGAATATATAGATGCATCTGAACAGAATTTAAGTATGATTGCGATGAATCCTCCTGCTTTAAAAGAAAAAACAAATATTATATATAAATATACACATTGTGAATTACACCCAAGCACCATATTTGGCATTTTGGCATCGTGTATTCCATTTCCAGAACACAACCAGTCACCTAGAAATACATATCAGTGTGCTATGGGAAAACAAGCAATGGGAATGTATGTAACAAATTATGATAATCGTTTAGATAAAACCGCATATGTGATGACCTATCCGATGCGTCCATTAGTAGATACGCGAATAATGAATATGATTGGATTAAATAAGATTCCATCTGGTAGTCAAATTGTGGTGGCAATTATGACACATTCTGGTTATAATCAAGAAGATAGTATTTTATTTAATAAAGGGTCAATTGATAGAGGACTTTTCCAAGCGACAATTTATCATACTGAAAAAGATGAAGACAAAAAAATTCAAGGTGACGAAGAAATACGATGTAAGCCTGACCCATCCAAAACAAAGGGTATGAAGTTTGCGAATTATGATAAAGTAAATTCGCAAGGAGTTATTCCTGAAAATACATTAGTAGAAAATAGAGATATTATTATTTCTAAAATTGTTCCGATTAAAGAAGCACGCAATGATCATACAAAAGTAATGAAATATGAAGATCAGAGTCGTATTTTTAGAACAACAGAAGAAACGTATATAGATAAAAACTATATTGAACGCAATGGAGATGGTTATAACTTTTGTAAAGTGCGTCTTCGAACGATTAGAAAACCGATTATTGGTGATAAGTTTAGTAGTAGGCATGGACAGAAAGGGACCATTGGTAATATTATTCCCGAGGAAGATATGCCTTATACTGCATCAGGTGTTAGACCAGATATTATTATTAATCCACACGCAATTCCGTCTCGTATGACGATTGCACAATTAAAAGAAACAGTTCTAGGAAAAGTATTGATTGAAATTGGTTTATTTGGTGATGGAACTAGTTTTGGTAAATTTGATGTAAAAGAGATTTGTAAAGAATTACAAAAGGTTGGTTATGAATCTAATGGCAATGAACTCATGTATAATGGACTGACCGGCGAACAAATAGAAACATCAGTATTTATTGGACCAGTCTTTTATCAGCGGTTGAAACATATGGTTTCTGATAAACAACATAGTCGTAGTATTGGACCAATGGTGAATTTAACACGGCAACCAGCAGAAGGTCGTTCAAAAGATGGTGGGTTGAGATTTGGAGAAATGGAACGTGACTGTATGTGCTCTCACGGCGCATCACGTTTTACCAAAGGACGCATGTATGATGCGTCTGATGCGTTTAGAGTACATACTTGTAAACGGTGTGGTCTTATTGCGGCGTATAATGATGTGACACACGTTCATCATTGTAAAACGTGTGATAATAGAAGTGATTTTGCTTATGTGGAATTACCATACGCATGTAAATTAATGTTTCAAGAATTAATCACAATGAATATTGCACCAAGAATTTTAACTTAAAAAAATATACTAACAATTTAATATAACAATTTAGAATAACAATTTAATATAACAATTTAGAATAACAATTTAATATAACAATTAAAAATTTTTTATATTTATAATATATAATAACAATGTCTTTTTTAGGAGGTAAAAAACAATCTACAACAGAAGGCGGCAATGAACGTTCTTCTACAAGGCAAATTCTAATACGCAATTCTTTTGTTTCTACCAAAACAATCGGATGTTCTCCTATGAATCAGTTTGACAACAATTGTAAAAAAACACATGTACCACTTGGATCAGATAGAATTAGATATAAAAAATTAATGGCAATTAATAAAAATTATAATGGTTAGATGATAAGTTATTAATAATAATAATAATATAACATTAATAATAATATAAAATTAATTAATTTATAATAATAATATAATTAATTAATTACATGTTAACTATACATCAAGAAATTAAAGATAAATTATCTCATTTCATAGAGACAGATAAAATACCTAATATAGTATTTCACGGAAATTATGGAAGTGGTAAAAGAACAATTGTAAATTCATTTATTAACAATATTTATAATCAAGATAATGAATTAATAAAAAAATATGTTATGTATGTTGATTGCGGGCATGGAAAAGGTATAAAATTTATTCGTGAAGAATTAAAATTTTTTGCAAAAACCAATACAAATATAATTATTAATGAAAAAAAACATTTTAAAACAATTATTCTTTCAAATGCCGATAAACTTACAATTGATGCACAATCAGCGTTACGACGTTGTATTGAACTTTTTACTACAACTACCCGATTTTTTATTATAGTAGAGGATAAATATAAATTATTAAAACCTATTTTATCGAGATTATGTGATATTTACATATCAGATGTTTTTATAAAAAATAAAACAATTAACCTTTATGAACATGCGGTAGATAATATGTTTGATGTAAAAAATTATGAAAAAAAACGATTAATACGGTTAAAAAAAGAAATGGAAAAATATGATAAAAATACAACTTATACAGAATTAATGAGACTTTCTAACCGATTATATGAAAAAGGGTATAGTGGAAATGATTTAACTACTTATATTGACCAATTTAAATGTTCCGATAATTCTATATGTAATAATGAAAAATATAAATATCAAATACTTTTAACAATTCATAAAATAAAATCTGAATTTAGAAATGAAAAATTATTAATGTTTTTTATATTAAAATTTTTATTTTTAAGTTCAGAAGTGAATTTAGAAAATATATCATTTATGTAAATGGACGATTATTCCGTTTCTAGTTTAAGTGATTCAAAGAATGAATGGTGTGCGCGATTAGTAAATACACTTACACCAGCAGTTAAAGAAGGTCTTAAATCTATTTTTAATGAAGCATGGAAATTATGTGAAGAAAATACACAAAAAGATAAATATTTAATGACATTTCAGACATTTTTAACACGTATACCTAAATGGAACACGTCAATAATAGAAATTGAAAAAATACGAATTTGTGAAACGACTGGTTGTGGGTATTTAGAAGAATTAATAACGTGTGTTCATATAATTCATTTAAAAGCGCTTACATGTGTTCGTGTTGGTCAAAAACAAAAGAAAATAGATATTGATATTCCTTCTATTGATAAATTTATTCATAATATCTATATAAATGTCGCACGAAAAATATACACAATGATTTATTTATTTGAAAAAAATATAGTGCCATTAGAAATCCAAAAAAGAAATAGGGAATTAGAATGTGTTATTAAAGAATGTATATTAGATACTGTCAGAGACAGCATTCCGATTGAAAATATTTTACGTTCTTATATAGACGAAACAACAGAGGAAGATGTTGAAATAAAAGAAGTTATAGAAGAATCTAATATACCGATATCCGATGAAGAGAGAAATAATAATAATATCAATAGAACAAATGATAATTTAAAAATACATAAAAAAGAATTGGAAAAAGAATTGGAAAAAGAATCAGTATTTGAATCTTCTAAAATAACAGATACAACATCTTCTTATGTAAATCAAGATACGAAATTTAATAATTCAGTGCACGATGTACCTGATAAAATACGTTTTTCAAATGTTGATAACATGATGGATGTAGACGGCAATGAGTCAAATGTAGACGCTCCAAAAACAATTGAACGGTTAGAACAAATTTCATCCAATAATAAAGATAATATGTATGGTGGAGATAATGACACAAATGATGAAGATAATAAATTAAAGATTGGTGGAAATATTTCGTTAGATTTTTCTGATGTAAATGATTTAAATAAATCATTTACTCTGAATGATCCGCCTATTTTAGATGATGTTGAAATTCTTTATTAATTATTAAAATATAAATTATAAGTAAATAATTTGCGTTTATTTATATTTTCAATATTAATTATATAATTATATAGTTGTATTTTTGAATGGAAAATTTATTTATTAATGCTGGTATTATTTCTTTTATATATATATTAGTTAAATTTGCTGAGATGCGTGTTTTTTTAAAAGAAAATAAACCTTTAAAAGAATTGGTAAAAGATACTATTTTTGTATTTATTAGTGTAATTATTGGGTTTTTTATTATTGAACAAATAATACCAAAAGAATTATCAATTCAGGTTACACACGCTTTTGTAGATGCTCCCAATTTTTAAAATAACAAAGTCATTTATTTAATAATTATATTTAATAAATATATATAATTATTATAATCACTCACACTTTATAAATGATGGTATTTCATTAATATCCATTACGTGTGTTGATTTATTATTATTTTTAATTTTCTTTTTATTTACAATATATTTATCAAAATAGGGATGTTCTAATACTTTTGACGGAACATGAGTATGAACTGTTCGTGCGATCATTTTATATAATTTAAAATCAGGATATCTCTCTTCGCCGTTTGACTTATACATAATATTTCTACCTTTATCATCTTTGCACCAATTCGCTATAATTTTGAATATAGGTGTTTTAATATTATCACAATTTTCATCATCGCAATCTTCTTCGTCCATTATATAATCAAATAATGAACAACCTAAACGACATAAATCAAAACTATAATTCGGTTCTAATCTTGGTTTTTTATCATTAAAATAAGGTTCACAATTATATTGTGTTGCTGCGTCGCCTTTTTTATGAAAACTATCACTACATATTATTTTTCCTCTGAATTTATATATTGCTCTTCCAAAATCAATGATTTTAAATATACGACCATAAGTTGGGACTTTATAATATTTTCCATCTAATTTATAATAAAGGTATTCTAAATGAGTTTTATTATACATAACATTGTTTGTATGTAAATCATTATGAGTTAAATTAAACTTTTCTTGAAATGTTATAAGTGACATTAATAGTTGGATTATAATAGAATCCCATTCATGTGGACTTAATTCATGATTCATCATTAATGAATCAAGTGTATTTTCGCATTGTTCAAGAGCAATAGCATGAACTGGAAATTTATTAATTGTTGCGAATAATTCATCATTTTCACCATCACTGTTTTCACTGTTACTGTTTTCACTATGACTGTTTTCATCATCACTTTTTTCACCATCACTGTTTTCACCATGACTGTTTTCATTATCACTGTTTTCACTATTAGTAGTTGATGATCTAGATGAACATGTTGACCCAGAATCACACGATATATTTTTGGATTGTTCATCTGACATATTTTTGGATTGTTCATCTGACATATTTTTGGATTGTTCATCTGACATATTTTTGGATTGTTCATCTGACATATTTTTGGATTGTTCATAAATTAATTCACCATTAATGTTGGATGATAATGTATTCTGAGAATACGATGATAGAGAGAAAATAGAATCTAAATGTGAAATATCTTTTATATCAGATAATTCTAATATTATTTTATCATTATTACCATTATTACCAGTATCATTATTATCTATAAAATATAATTTTTTCTTATGATTACGAGTATAAGAATTGCTATTATTTATTAAATCTGTATCTACGTTAAATAAAACATTATTATGTTTTTGAAAAAATGTAGAATCTAACATATATTCGGTTTCATCAAAAATATTTACTTCAAAATTATTTTTAATTCCAAGAAAGGAACCATAAAAATCTAATCCATGAATAAAATTATGTTGATGTAACAATTTACTGGTTAAATAACTAAAAAACCCATCTACATATGCATGATTATTTGGATCATTCATTTTTTCATTTATATTATTTATATTATTAATATTATTTATATTATTAAAAGTGGGTAGAGAAAATAATTCATTATTGTAAATCTCATATTTCCCAATCATATATTTCACTGGATCAAGCAAAGGACAATATTTAATAAATATATCTTTATTATGTTTTTTCATATCACAATCAGTAACGGTTGCCTTAAATTTATTATTAGATTCAGTAGTATTAATACTATAAAGAGAGAAATGATGGTCTAAATTAATACTATTAAAATTGGTTTCATTTAGTGAAAAAAAATTATTATAAATAGGATTATAATTTTGCGGATTAGTTATATTTGTTAGTTCTGAGTTTTCAAAATTATTAAATAACACAGAATTATCTTTTTTTTTATAAGAAAACATCATAGTTCTTCTAAATATAAATTATATATTTTTTTAACTCATAATTTATTTATATTATTTATATTATTTATATTATTTATATTATTTATATTAATAACAATATTAATATTATTATCTATAGTGTTATTGTTATTGAGTATTATTGTTAAATAAATATGCGATTAAAATAAATATGCGGTTAAAATAATGTATTATTATATAAAAAAATATTAGATTAGAATTTATTTATAATATTTAATATGACTTTAGAACTAAGAAAATTTAATATGCGTGATATTAGTTTTAAACCAAGTGAAAATAAAGGTCCTGTCATTGTATTGATTGGACGGCGTGATACAGGTAAAAGTTATTTAGTTCAGGATTTATTGTTTTATCATCAAGATATTCCTATCGGAACAGTGATATCAGGCACAGAAGCAGGAAATGGGTTTTATGCTCAACATATACCAAAACTATTTATTCATGATGAATATAATACCGCAATTATAGAAAATATTTTAAAACGTCAAAAAACCGTTTTGAAGCAAGTAAAAAAAGAATTTGAAAATTATAAAAAAAGTAATATTGACCCAAGGGCATTTGTTATATTAGATGATTGTTTGTATGATGCTTCTTGGACAAAGGATAAATTAATGAGATTACTTTTTATGAATGGTCGTCATTGGAAAATTATGTTAATTATTACTATGCAATATCCGCTTGGTATTCCTCCAAATTTAAGAACAAATATTGATTATGTTTTTATATTAAGAGAACCATATATTGCGAATAGAAAAAGAATTTGGGAAAATTATGCTGGCATGTTTCCTACATTTGAATCATTTTGTCAAGTTATGGATCAATGCACAGAAAATTACGAATGCTTAGTTATTAATAATAATTCGAAATCGAATAAATTACATGATCAAATTTTTTGGTACAAAGCAGAATCACACGGACCTTTTAAATTAGGATCAAAAGAATTTTGGGAATTATCCAAGGATTTTAATTCTGACGATGATGAAGGAGATACTTATGACCCGCAAAATGTAAAAAAACGCGGTCAAGGACCTAAAATTAGTGTTAAAAAATCGAAATGGTAAATTATATTTATAAAATCTTATATAATATATATTTTTTGATTAAAACATTTATTATTTTCTATAATATCCTCTTTGTTAATTTCATTTTTATAGTTATAGTCACAAAAATGTTGTTCCGAATGACGGTGTTTTACACAAAATATTTTTTCACATTTACATTTTCCAATAAGTGATATAGAAAGAGAAATTTTTTTATTACACGTTTCAAATGAACAAATCATAATGTATAATTATATATTATATAATTATACATTATATAATTATATATTATCTAAATAAATAATAATTTTGAATTAATTTTATTATTTATTTAATTAAATTTAAAATAGTTATCTTCATTGATTGACGTGTATTTAAATTGTATTCATTACAATATTGTCACTCTCAAATAATTGTTTTTGAATTTCTTCAATGGTAACATTACTATTTTTATCATTTGTATCCATATTTTTTACACTAACCAAATCACCGTGTTCATTCAAAGTTTGAGTAAGAACATTACCACTTTCTAATGCTTTCTTTTTATTTTCTTCCATAGATTTCTCTTTGCTTTCACGTACACGCTTTTCAAACTCAACTTTGGCAGTCTTCTCATTCTTTTCTTTTTCATTCATAATTTCATTTAATTCATCTTCCAAGTATTCAACGCGACCGGTTTTATATGCCTCTGGATGAAATGGAATCCAAGTTCCTACTGGACCAACATAAACATCATGGTTAGGATCAACTTCACGCAACATTTTACAACGAAGTTCGGCTTCTTGTTGGGTAGGATAACTGCCGCGAATTTTAATACCTCTTACATTAGTTTGAAAATTGTGCTGTTTCTTAAAATCATCATTAATCCGTTCTTCATTTGTATCAAGAAATGTTTTATAATCATCTTCTAATGAAGTCATAAATAAATTATCCTTTTCCTCTTTACAAAATTCTTGTAAATCTGTTGTCAAATCAACCATTTTTAAATTATATTTATATGACAAAAAACTCATAAAATGATTAAATTTTTCTAAGGATTTATTCATATCCCATTGCTTTAGGAATTGTTCAAATTCATATAATTCGCGTTTCTTAATTATGTTTTCCGGAGAAATAAAAGAGATACACGAAAATTTTTGTCCGGCAACAGATTTATCTTCATCTAATAAATCAATGTATTTAGAATTAATTGTTCCATCACCATTCAAACGATGCTCATAAGTAGACATATTAGTATAGTATATCATATCATACAGTTTCTATTTTAAGTATATTTTTTATTAATTAGTATATTTTATTAATTATTAATTAGTATATTTTATTAATTAGTATATTTTATTAATTAGTAATTAATATATTTTAGCAATTAGTAATTAATATATTTTAGCAATTAGTAATTAATATATTTTATAAATTATTTTTTCTTATTAACTATTATAATATACAATGCGATTTATTGATGGACTTGACGTTGGCGAATTAGTCAAACGTGCGATTAAATATTTGGTAGAAGGGTTAATGGTTGCTATTGCGGCATTTGCTATACCTAAGCGAAGTCTTAACTTAGACGAAGTTGCTATGATTGCCTTAACTGCTGCGGCTACATTTAGTATTTTGGATACTTATATTCCCAGCATGGGAGTAAATGCTCGGTCTGGCGCTGGTTTCGGTATCGGCGCGAATTTAGTTGGATTCCCTGGGAGATTTTAACCTTAATTAATTATCCTGATAATTAATATTAAATTATATTTTTATAATATTTTATTTAATATTAATTTTAAATCGTTGGTATAAATTCCCAATTTAATTCTTGACATATTTTTGTCCACACTTCATCCTGTTCAATTCTTTTTTCTCTATCTTTAAGCATGGGAAAAAAAGGTAAAAATTGGTCTTGTCCAAGTAATTCACATAATTTATAAATTGTATAATAATAATTTAAGAAATTTACTCTATCATCCGGACAATATTTAGCATAAGGACTTTGAATATCCATAAACAAATTACATAATGTAATTTCAAGAGCAGCACTCATTATTGGTGGTTTTATTCCCAATCTATCTTTTATAAATGGAATATGTTCATAATATTTATTATACCCTAACTTTTTTAATATTTCTTTTGCTCGTTTATTATTCAATTGAAATATGGATAATCTTTCCTTTTTAATTTGTAATTTTATATTTTCAATAACTTCGTCTGGTATTTGTGTCGATTCTTTCGCTTGAAATTGTGCTAATATTTCTCGGAAATGATTTATTCTTTTATAGGCATAAAAACATACTTCTTTTGGTGGTTCTTTATATGAAGGTTTATCATTATCTATTAAATATTTAACACTTTTTGAGCACATATTACATAACATAATACCTTCGTGTTCTATTGGTATAAGTTCGCCATTATTACAAAAACGGCAAATATCTGTTTGAATTACATAATTATTTATATTTAGAAATGATTCATCATTATTTAACATATATTTTTGAACATTAGATAATTCATTATTATTTAATTCATTATTATCTATAATTTTATTTTTAGGTTTTTTTTTATCTTTTATATTAAAAAAAGTATTTAACATATTACTTTTAGTGGTATTATATGTAGGTTTAATTGTTTTATTTATACTATTATCATTAATATTATTATTAATTATATCATTAATTTCATTTGAATTTTCTGATATATTTTTTTTATCTTCAAAATATTCAAATATATAATTTGAATTATTTAGGAAATATTCTTTTTCTCTTTTTTTTATTGATTTTATTTTAGAAATTATTTCTTTTAAATTATCTTCTTTATTTAATTTTTCATCAATATTTAGATTATCTTGTTTTAGGGATTCTAATAATTGTATTTGTTGTCCTTTTAATTCTGGAAGAGTTTCTAATATATCTTTTTTTATTTTTTCTGTAATTTCTTTATGTTTACTGTCAAGAGTTATTGTATTTTTTTTAACAATTATACATTTTTTAGTATTTTTTGGTTTAAATATAGGCATAATTTAATTTTGTGTTTATTAATATTGTTATATAATTAATATACAGCATCATTTATTTAATTCTAATTTTATAGAATCATTATTTTTTATATAAAATAAATTATAGTTTAAACTATAGTTAATTTTTCTAATTTATTGATAACAATAAATTAATATTATTAATCATAATTATGAACGATAAAAATAATAAAAATAATAAAAATGACAAAAATAGTAATATTTTAATGGGAAATAATTTAGGTATTAATATTGATATTCATAATAATATAGATAATTTAGAAATAAATAATATAAAATTTAAAAAAATTTGTTTTATATATAACGCGATTGAAGATGGATGGAATGTAAAAAAAAAGGAGAATACTTATATTTTTTCAAAAAAACATGAAGGAAAAAAAGAAGTTTATTTAGACAGTTATTTACAAACATTTATTGAAAAAAATATGAATTAAAAATAAATTTTAAAATTTATAATTAAATTATAATTCCAATTTTTTTTTCTTTTGTAATATTATAACAATGGGTGGAGGTTTAATGCAATTGGTCGCCTATGGTGCTCAGGATGTCTATCTTACTGGAAATCCTCAAATTACTTTCTGGAAGGTGACCTACCGTCGTCATACCAACTTTGCCATGGAGTCTATCGAACAGACTTTCAATGGTCAAGCCGATTTCGGTCGTCGTGTCACTTGCACCATCAGTCGCAATGGTGATTTGGCTTACCGTACCTATCTTCAAGTCACTTTGCCTGAAATTGGTCAAAGTCTTGGTCTCAACGGGACCGGACCAGTCCATGCCCGTTGGCTCGATTTTCCGGGTGAACAACTCATCTCCCAAGTCGAAGTTGAAATTGGCGGTCAAAGAATTGATCGCCAATATGGTGACTGGATGCACATCTGGAATCAACTCACTCTTTCCAAGGAACAGGAACGTGGGTACTACCAAATGGTAGGTCAAACTTCTCAATTGACATACCTTACCGACCCTACCTTCTCAAAGGTTGATGGACCCTGTTCCACCGGCAATAGCATTGGTCAAACATGCGAACCACGCAATGCTTTACCCGAAACTACCCTTTATGTCCCACTGCAATTCTGGTACTGCCGCAACCCTGGTCTTGCTTTGCCCTTGATTGCCCTCCAATACCATGAGGTTAAGATTAACCTGGATATTCGCCCTATTGATGAGTGTTTGTTCGCGGTTAGTAACCGACCTGGGGTTGGTGCTTGCACCAATCCTAAAGTCACTGCTGCTTACCAGCAGTCTCTTGTTGCCGCTTCCCTATATGTCGACTATGTTTTCCTTGATACCGATGAGCGCCGTCGCATGGCGCAAAATCCCCACGAATACCTCATTGAACAACTTCAATTCACAGGTGATGAATCTGTTGGTTCTTCTTCTAATAAGATTAAACTTAACTTCAACCACCCTTGTAAGGAACTTATCTGGGTTGTTCAACGTGATGAAAATGTCAACTATTGCGATTCTTTTATATGTGAAAAAAGCATGTACCTATTATATGGTGCTCAACCATTTAATTATACCGATGATCTTGATATTTTGCGTAGTTCACTTCTTGATTTTTCCAGTAAGGAAGGTGTCCAAGCCGGTTCTTTCATCACTGTCGCCGGCACTACGACAGGAGATGATATGTTCGATAATACTGATGCGTACGGTTCTAACTGGGGGTCAGCGCCTATTGGTATCACCACCACCGTCACTGACCCTATGGCGTTTGTTGTAGCTGAGACTGCTCTTACAATGCACTGCTGGGGTGAGAATCCCGTTGTCACTGCTAAGTTGCAACTCAACGGGCAAGACCGCTTCTCGGAGCGTGAAGGTACCTATTTCGACCTCGTCCAGCCTTACCAGCACCACACTCGCACCCCAGACACTGGTATCAATGTCTACTCGTTCGCCCTTCGCCCCGAAGAGCACCAACCTTCCGGCACCTGCAATTTTTCGCGAATTGATAACGCGACTCTCCAATTGGTTCTTTCGAACCAAACCGTCAGTGGCGCTAGCACCGCTAAGGTTCGCGTCTATGCCGTTAACTACAACGTATTGCGCGTAATGAGTGGCATGGGTGGGTTAGCATATAGCAACTGAGCGGCGGCATAACTCTAATTTAAACATTAATTAAATAGACATTAATAGACATTAATTAAATAGACATTAATAGACATTAATTAAATAAAATCATACTATAATATTTATAATATGATTAATAATAATGAAGTTATTGGTTCTAATGATGGTATCATTAAACAAATAAAAATGGTACCAACAAATAAAATAGATTTATTAATAAAATTAGCGATTATAAATAAAATTGTAACTAATGAAGAAAAAATATTAAATTTACGCGATGTATTACCCGATAATTATATATTAGAAGAACAATTAGATGTTTTTAAGGATCGAATAAAACAAAAATATGAATTAGAATTATAATTTTATATAATTGTTTTACTAAAAACTAAAAACTAAAAACTAGTAAACAATTTATTCATATTTGTAATTTCAGGTTTATTCTTTTCTTCTTGAAATAATTTAATCAATAATTCATCATCTCTAAACCGAATACTATAATCATGTTGTAATTTATTTCTACCGACACGACCCATCGCCTGAATACATTTTTCTTGACTCATTTTACCTAAGTCTTTGCTTATATATCCGTGACAAAACTGATAATTCGTTCCGTAAATATAATCAGTTGAAGCAATAATCAAATACAATTTTTGTTCTTGTGCTAATGTTTTCATAATTTCAGTATAACGGTCACTTTTATGGGCGGCAAAAACCCCAATACCCATCATTAATAATAATTTCCACGAATCATGAATATCATCAATTAACATGATTTGTTCTACATTATATTCAGAAATATCGCTTGTATAAGGGGAGGATAACATATTTTTAGTATTAGTGTCATTCGCCTCAGCACTATTATTCATATGCGTATATTTATGAATATGGTCTATTGTATTAGGCACAAAACACGACGGCAACATGACTGATTTCACCTGTTCTCGTAATTGTTCTATTTTATTCATTAATGTTTTCATCTGTGGATCAATACGACCTTCAACCATTTTCTTTTCTTTATGTTCATCTTTTTTATTTCCATCTTCTAAATTTTTTTCCATAACAGAAATTTTCTCGTTAATTATCGTGTTAAATTCAATTGAAGTCATGATATCTTTTAAAACACGGTCTGGTATTTTTGAACTCTGAATACAAAATTGAGCAATTTTATCCATATTATCTGCTAAAAATATGGTAGGTCCATCTGTAAGAGTATACGCGTCACTTGTTACAATGTTAATATTAGAAACCATTTTTTTTGTTCGTGATTGAATCATATCGTTGTATATCATTACCCAATAATCACCATTTAAATGACCAAGAAGTTCCAAATAATATAATTTTATAGATGTCATTGTAATTGTATCAAAAGAGGTAAAATGATTTTCTAAATTATAACGGTTATTCGTAATATAGTGTTTATATTCATTAATATACATAATAAAATTAATCGCTTCATTTAAATCGGTGTAACGCAATAAAGATTTATATTTTTGACATTTTTTCACAACTTCCTGAATTTTATTATAATCATTAAATAAATAATGTGGCATTTCGACATAACCTTCACGATTAATAATTGGAATACTTTTTTTACAATCATAACTGACAATTTCGTGAATAGACGCATTATCAAATCGACTATGAAAATCGCTAATAGTTTCACTAAGTTCATTTAAATGTGGTAATGTTGCCGAAGAAAGAACTATATTTGGAATAATATTTTTTGACCAATTTTCTTGAATAATACTATGACAATAATGACTTTCATAATCCATTGTAATTGTTGGTTCATCCCAATAACAAATAAGTTCTTCTTTTTTATTAAATGCGATCATATAATTCATTGCTGGAATATATGATTTAATATCACAAATCATTATTTCAACTCTATCACCAACTGCATTATCTACTTTTTCAATATTTCCTGTTTTTTTATTTCTACTATATTCTTTTGCCGAAGAATAATGAAGACGAATATCATCTGTATCTGAACAACCAAACGCAAACGCAATTCGTTTTCCCGCAGAAATTGCTGATTTCGCTAATGCTAATCCAACGTGTCGCGCAGCACATACAAATATTATTTTATTTCCTTCTGACAATCCTAAGGGGGACAATGTTTTCCCTGTTCCAGTTGGCGCAATATATAAAACTAATTTTGGATTGAGTTGTTTACAAAGAGTAAATAATTGTTTCTGGTGGTCATATAATGTTTCGTCAGCATATTTTAGTAAATACTCATTTTTTTCAATTAAAGTATATGCAGATGAAACCATTTTAATAATATCTACTTCATCATTTAAATGTGATAATAATGTTTTCACGATTTTTTTAAAATAAATATTAACATTAACAATATTATAATCAATAATTGTTTTTATAGTATAATAATAATAGACCCAATCCTTTTTATTTTTTTTATTATCTTTATTTTTATTTTTATTTTTATTTTTATTTTTAATGTCATTAATTTCTCTCTTCTTTTCATTTTCAGATAATGTTTTTTCATTATAAAGTTCTTCCAATAAATTTAAAATAATATATTCATAAATATCATTTATATGTGTTTCTAATTGTTTATCAGTGTTTTCCAATCTGATAATATCTGCTTTTTTTAATGAATTTTTTAGTAATTGTATTTTGATGATAATAGGTAAATTATGTTTTTTTCCAATATCCAATATTTTATTTTGTAAATAGGTAACATAGATATAATTATCAGTTGCTTCTGTCGATGTTATTTTCATATAAGATAATAATGAGGCAGTATAATTTGTTGTAATATTTACATTATGATATCCCTTTTTAATTAATTCTGTGATTCGGGTTTCATGCGTAGAAATAGGAATCTCGATAGTATTCCATTCTGATTTAGTTAATTTTCTTTGATTTAAATCCATTTTATTTTGAATAAATAGATTATTAGAGATGTGTATATATAATAATATACGAACTCTTTATTTTATTTCAATTTATACAAATAAAAAATAATTTATATAATATAATTTATATAAATGAGTTTAGCAAAATCCGACAATTTTTCTTTATTAAATGATGAGAAATTAAGAATTCCCTTATATGATGATATATTTATTCATAAGGGAGGAAAAATCAGCAAGACCAAGAAGAATAAGAAGACAAAGAAGACCAAGAAAACAAAGAAGAATAAAAAGACCAAGAAAACAAAGAAAACAAAGAAGAATAAAAAGACCATGAAGACCAAGAATACCAAGAAGAATAAAAAGACCAGACTCCAATATAATATTGATACGTTAAAAATAAAATTATTTTTTACACATATTGAAAATGATTTAGTTGAGTTAAATATTAATAGTAATGAAATTACAAATAATATTATAGAAGAAATATTTAATATAGTAAAAAAAGATTTGAATGATAATATGGCAATTTATACAAATTATGATAATAAATATAAAAACGCAATTGTAAAAAGCATTAAAACGGAAGATGAAAATATGGTAATTAAAGTATCTAATCTTCCATCTGGATATATGAAAAAAAATGATTTTAAAGATATTATTATTGACACTTTAATACAACGGTTTAATCCATTGTTTGTGTATAATGTTCGTCGTGTGGTATAATGAAACTATCTAAAAAAATAATCTATAAAAAATATAATCTATAAAAAAAATAATCTATAAAAAATATAATCTATAAAAAAAATAATCTATAAAAAAATAATCTATAAAAAAAATAATCTATAAAAAATTGAAACAGTTTAAATTAAACTAAATAATTTAATATATCATTGTATTGTCTTATAAACAATATGGTTTCTAAACAATCAACACAAGTATTCTCAATTGAAGGTAATATTGGTACAGGTAAATCAACATTTTTAGAAAATCTTAAAAATAATTATAAAAATAACTCAAGTGTTTGCTTTTTAGATGAACCGATTGATATATGGAACTCAATTACTGATAAAGAAGGAATTACCATTATTGAAAAATATTATGGAAATCAAGAAAAGTATGCATTTTCATTCCAAATGATGGCATTTATTTCACGACTCACTTCTCTAAAAAATGCGCTAAAAAACGGTTATGAAATTATTATTATGGAACGTAGTCTTCATACTGATTGTAATGTTTTCGCAAAAATGTTATACGATGATAAAAAAATAGAAGAAATAGAATATTCAATCTATAAAAAATGGTTTAATGATTTTATTAAAGACTTACCAGAAGTTTCATTTATTTATTTAAAAACTGACCCGGTTGTATCATACGCACGAATTTTAAATCGTAACCGACAAGGAGAAACTATTCCGTTGAGTTATTTGGAAAATTGTAATAAATATCATAATGATTGGTTATTCGGAAAAAATAAAATAGATTTACTTGTTCTTGACGCGAGTGTAGATATTAATGATAATCCGCTAATATCAGATGAATGGATTTATAGGATTGAGTATTTTATTGATCATAGGAATTCTTTATTATAATTATATTATTCAAAATAAATTGTTTAATTGTTAATAGTTTAATAATTTAACAATTTAACAATTTAACATTAAAATGTTGTCTACCTTTATATTTTAGTAAATCTTTTTCTTTATATGTTGTGGGAAACATATCATCCCCATAAATATCTTGTAATAATAACCATTCAAATAATCCACCAGGATATATAAAAACATTATAAAATCCTAAACTAATTAATTGCTCATACTTTTTCATAATTGTAGTGTCGCATGCGTTTGTTCCATAAATAATAATATGAATTGTGGTATTTTTTGCGATAAATGTATTTAATATTTTTACTTCGTTATCAATAGAAATAGTTCCTTTAATTAAACATTTTTGATTACTACAATCAAGAGTATTTATAATAATAGTTTTTTCATTATCTTTTATTGCTGTTTGTAAATCTTCAAAATTAATATTTTTAATAATAGTTGAGGATTGTGCGTTTCCCATTATGTTAAAATCTAATTTTTATATTTAAATTTTAACATATTAAATATAAAAATATTAAATATAATTAATCGAAAGAAAGGACAATTTCTACATCTTCTTTTTTAATTGTTTTTGATGCGCTTATAGATAATTCTTCTCTCTTCTTTCTTGTTTTTTGCCCACTGGTACACGTGGTTAATCCAATTTTATTTTTTTTCGATGTACTATTTCTATTATTCATATCATTTTCAATTGATTCGTAATTTCTCTCAATATATGAAATGACATCGTTTTCAAATGCCCATTTAAAAAAATTAAGTTGACCTAGAGTGGTTTGAATATGTGTATCGTTTTTATAAGGAACAATTATTCTTTCCCATCGGCAAAAAGGGTCAAATCGTCGTTTAGCATAAGATTTTAGTTTTAATTTATAATCCTGATAAACCTTAAATCTTTTATTATTGGATTCTACATTATAAACCGTATAATTTTTTTTCGCATAATTTGTTGTAAACCAATCTACAATTCGTAATGATATTTTCGATTCACCATTAATAATATTCAACATTTTATCAATGTTATTTTCTTCCTCATAATATTTTAATAAGTTTTTCAACAATAGACTATTTTGTGTTGTGTATATTGTTGACATGTATTTTATTATTTTAAATAAATTACATTTAAGTAATTAAGTATTTAAGTAATTAAGTAATTATTCATTATTATTTGAATTTTTTGGGATTAAAAAGTTTTGTTGAGTATCTAAATCTTTAATATAGTCATTATCTAACATAAATGGGTTTTGTTTTGTTTGTCCAACCAAATATCGTTCACTTAATTTATGGTTTGCTTCCTCCCGTTTATTATTAATTCTAAATATTTCATTATTATTATTATTATTATTAGATAAGAACATATCATCATTTGAAATATTATTCATAATTGCATTTTCGCATTGCTCAAAATTATTAAAATTATCAATATCATTATTATTGCTATTATTATTGCTATTATTATTGCTATTATTATTGTTATTATTATTGTTTTTTTGTATTTTTTTTAAATTAGGGTTTTCATATTTTAAAGATTTTTCATATTTCTCTCCATTGCTCCATATCAATTCTTCCATAATTATGTTTTATTTTATACATATACTTATAAAATATAATATAGATTATCAACTTATTTATCCTTCTAAATAATCTTTGTTATTTGTTTTGATAATGTAAGTGAATAATGTTTAACAATACTTTATACTCTTAAAAATTGAAATGATTTTTCAGGCAGGTTAATAATGATATATTACCAACAACCAATCAGAAATCACCAAAGATGACTAATGTAATTAACGCATTAGATATTTTGACAAAATACCCCCACATTGAAGATTATATTAAAACATATAATAATTCTGGCGGGTTTATGTTTCCAACTTCACTCAGCAAACAAGAACTAATTTTATACTTAGAAATGTCTAATTTATTAGACAATCCTGACCATTCTGGCGCGTCGTTTAGTTGTATGCTACGGTGTATTCAGGCAGTATTAAATGGCGTTAATACGCGTGAAAATATTCTAATTCAAATCGCGAAAGAGAAAAAACTTGAAAAAGGTATTAAATATAACCCAATTACTAAGAAATTAGAGTTCTCAACAGAAGAGGAAACAATTGAAGAAATAGAATTGAAGAAATAGAATTGAAGAAATAGAATTGAACTTAAAAATATACCTAACCATAAATAAATAAAAAAATTTGTGTTTCCACCTAGATTGTAGAGCGTGTAGAGAGTGTAGAGTGTAGAGTGTAGATTAGTTTTTTCTTTTAATCGTTTTCTTATGCTTTGCTTTTTTAATCGTTTTCTTATGCTTTGCTTTTTTAATCGTTTTCTTATTCTTTGCTTTTTTAATCGTTTTCTTATTCTTTGCTTTTTTAATCGTTTTCTTATTAATGAGGTTCTTAATTCTATTTCGTGATTTTCCTGCGACTTGTCCTATCATTATAGTTAGTTTCGCTAAAATATCAGCATCATCAAACATAGATAAAAATCTTATTTTTTGTTCGTCACTTAATGTTGTTTCAGTTTCAATAAATGTTTTATATCCTTCAATTGATGCTACTTCATCTATTTCTTGTAATGATCCATAATATGTTTGAAATAATGTTCCTTTTGTAAACGAATTAATTAATGTTTGTTTTATTTCTTCTTCTGTTTCTTTTACTGGTCCTTGTGTTTCATAAAAATTAACAATAGCAGTTCTAAATGAAAAAAGTATTTTCTCAAAATTTCCATTTAGACAAGTAGCAATAAAACCCATATCTCCACGCTTTGTTGGGTCAAACGTCTCGATTGTTTGACCGTATCCAGTAATAAATTCATTCATATAATTTTGAGCCCATACTACTTGTATTTCTAACGGTAAATTTTCAATAAATGATATTAAGTCTAAAAACTTGTTATTATTTGATGGTTCTTGAAAAAAAGGATGTCCCCTAATTCCTTCTTCATTATGAAAGACCGCATGATTAATTATTATTTTTCTTTTTTCTATATCTTTAAAAACATCAGTCCATGCGTCTGCAGCATCATCCGATTTGTGTATGGATAAAAGTTTATATAATAATTTTGCGAACCTTACATATCTATTTTCACTTATTGTATTATTCTCGTCGTCATAAGTACCAGTAAGGTTAAAAGCGTCAAATATTTTAAAAATATCTAATTGTCTAGATAATTCGTGAACATCCATGCACGGCGGATTGGCAATATATACAACTGCATCTCCTTGTTTTTGTATTGGAACATCTATGCATTTAAATACATAACCAATATTAGGCATTTTATCTAATTTTCTTTCACTTATATTATTCCATTCTTCTAATGTCGTATTTCCCAAATCTGATATCCCATACCATTGATTATTATTCATTTCACTAATAGGCAATTTAACATGTTTTACATTAGGTGTTAATAATTTTACAATAGATTCATATGTAG